>TARA_R110002110_G_scaffold85816_4_pt1 | contig 289255 bp, 269 predicted proteins | sample TARA_R110002110 | Tara Oceans TARA_R110002110 (sample SAMEA4397330) | marine metagenome | biome: Polar Biome; feature: [SRF] surface water layer (ENVO:00010504); material: water (ENVO:00002006), including particulate matter (ENVO:01000060) such as... | depth 5 m | reverse complement strand
AGTGTTGAACCAGATCGGTCAGCACCTGTTCCACGGTTGCGTCTTTCGCGAGATCGAGCTTGACGTATTTCCGGGGCTGGGGACCGTCCTGAGTCAGAAGCGCGTAGCCGCGCGAGGCCTTGCTCATGCTGGCGAGCCGGAACGGGACCACCTGACCGATCTCGGAGGCCAGATCGAACAGATTTTCGGGCGCGCCGCTTTCGAGTTCCAGTTCGAATTCGCAGATAGGTTCGGAGTCGTTCTCGGTCACGATTTCACCGACGTCGAGGTCGAGGGACGCCGTACTCCCGTCATCGAATTTGAGCGTTCGGGAACTGCGTTGAACATCTGTGCGAAAGACGGGTTGCAGACGGTCTGCTCCGGCGCGCCGTATCAGCCGGCGAAGTCTCTTCTCTTCAATAACGGAAATAGAGGGGTTCTGGTTCGGGACGGGGCCTTCCCATTCCATCCGCACCGGGATTCCACCCAGGCGTGAGTGCGTCAGCTTCACGCACTGCACATAGGCGCGGCCGACCTTCCGCACGCGAAGAGACAAGCCTTGCCGACGGAGTTCATGATCCGGCGTATCGAAATAGACCGTCACAAGCTTTTTCGACCGCGCCCGCCCCACTGCGTGCTTCCTGATTACCGGAAGGCTCTTGACCTTGTCGAGCTGCTCGGGGCCAATGATTGCCTTCAGTTCGATCTCGCGGTTCTTCGGCATTGCTGTCTCCTGGCTCTCTGCGCGGCCGCCTTGTGTCGAGGCCCCGGTGCGGATTCTGCAGTTAAACTGTCATTCCGCCGCAACGAGAAAACGACGTTCATCTTTCTCTGCTTCGATTGGGGACGATTTCGTTTCCACGAAGGCTATCGTGTTTCTCAGCCTTTGCGCCTCCTCGCCGCTTCCAAGTCCACGATTTTCAAGTTTCGCCAACTTGTCTTTGAAAACGGGTATGTACGCCGTGATAATCGGGCCATTCGTTCGCTCAGTCTGTACTTCGGACATTCCGTGCTCCTGCATATCGGTTGGGCGGACAGCTTTATGACTTCGTGACAGGCCCACAGGCGATCGGCGCTGCAGTGCCCTGATACTTCTAATGACGGCCAGCGGAGAGTTTCGTTACAGATTGATGACGGTCATTGACCGGTCGAACCGGTTTTTCCGGCAAATGCCTCTGGCGGCACGGAGAACTGTCGCGTGGCGACCGATACCGAGCGGTACCTATGCCGCGGTGGTAACCAACGCGTCCGGCGTTTCATGGGCGATCAGATAATCGCGCGTGAGCGGCACCGCATCCTGCTTTTTGGCAAGCTGGATTTGGAAGACGACATGGCCGTTGTGCCGAAAGGCGACTTCGCTGGCGACGAGGTAGAAACGCCACATGCGGCAGAACTTCTCGTCATAGATTTCGCGCACCCGGTCCAGATTGGCCTCGAACCGTTTTCGCCAGGCCGATAGCGTTTCCGCGTAGTGAAGACGCCACACTTCGATGTCTGTGACATAGAGACCGGACCGTTCGACAACGGCGAGGATTTCCGATAGTGCCGGGCTGTATCCGCCGGGAAAGATGTACTTGGCGATCCAGGGGTTGCCTGCGCCGGGGCCATCGGCCCGGCCGATCGTATGCAGTAGCGCCACCCCGTCATCGGAAAGGCGGTCGCGCAGCACGTCGAAGAACTTCCGGTAGTGGGGTATCCCGACATGCTCGAACATGCCCACCGACACGATCCGGTCGAAGCTGCCGGAAACCTTTCGATAATCTTGAAGACGGAACCGGGTTCGACCGGCAAGGCCGGCGGCGGCGGCCCGTTCTTCGGCGATCCGGTGTTGTTCCCGGGACAGCGTGACGCCTGTCACTCGGGCACCATGCTCGCCCGCCAGATGAAGACCAAGTCCACCCCAGCCGCAGCCGATATCGAGGACGCTCTGGCCGGGTTCCAGGAGGAGCTTGGCGGCAATGAGCGCCTTCTTGTTCTCTTGGGCGGCCTCCAGGCTGTCGTCCGGATGCCGGAAATAGGCGCAGGAGTATTGCTGGTCGGCGTCCAGGAACAGGTCGTAGAGCGTGCCCGACAGGTCGTAATGATGCGCCACATTGCGCTGAGCTCGCCCGGCCGGATTGAATTGCGCGATGCGCCGGCAGAGCCGCCGGAGGCGTGCCAGCCAGCGATAGTGCCAAACGTCGGGTTGGTCCGCCAGATTGACCACGAGCAACTCTATCAGGCCATGGAGATCGTCCTCATCGATGGTGAGTGTCCCGTCCATATAGGCCTCACCGAGTGCGAGGTCGGGATTGATCAAAAGCTTGCGGGCCAGCGACCGCGCATGAATCCGGACGGTTACGGGCGGCGACGAGTCGCCATAGTGAACCACTCGTTCATCGGGGAAAACGACGACCAGGGAGCCTTTCCTGATCAGACGATTTAGAAAATTCGATATCAATCCAGACCACATCTTCTTTACCTTTTCTCATCTTTACGACCACCGGGTCTTTACAAGGATTGCTTCCCCGAACTATTTGATCTCGGGTGACGGCATCGAAGCGGGCTCGCCGGCTCATGTCTGCACTCTGTGCGATCGTGTTAAAGACGACGAGTTGGGCCTTTCGTTACAGTCCTGGTGACCTGGCCCGGCGCGCTCGACCGTGTGATAAGCGGGGATCGGACGCGTCGGTCGGCTGAGGGGTCGGGAAATCGGCAACCGAACGTGGTGGCGCGCCGGACAGGCGCCGGGAGTTGGCATGACGAACGACAAAGACAGCGACTCACCAGGCGACGCCGTGCATGCCGTCATGGTCGAAGTCCAACAGGATTTTCTGCGCTTCCTCACCCGCCGGCTCGGAAATGAGGCCGAGGCCGCCGACGTCCTTCACGATTTCTATATCAAGGTGCTCACACGGATCGGCGATGTTCGTGAGACCGAAAAGCTTCGCGCCTGGATGCGCCGCGTGCTTCAGACGAGCCTGGTTGACTATTTCCGCGCGCAGGGCAAAAAACGCCAGGCCGAGTCTGAGCACCACTATCTCGAATCGGTGCGCCCAACGAACGACGGCCAGGATGACCTGGATCTCATCGTCTGCATGTGCCTCTACAAGCTCCTGCCGACCCTGAAGCCGGAATATGCCGACATTTTGTGGCGCGCCGACCTGATCGGCGAATCCCGTGAAGGCATCGCCGATGCGCTCGGCATCAGCGAGAGCAATCTTCGCGTGCGTCTGCATCGGGCCCGCCAGGCTCTACGGCAGCGGTTGGAAGAGACCTGCCGCACCTGTCCGATCCATGGCTATCTGGATTGCGATTGCGACTATGGCGCGCGGATGCGCGCCGATATCGGGCAGAACACGCCCGAACTGTAACGAAGGCCCTTCTGGACCGTCTATCTGGTCATCAGTTCGAAAATGCCGGCACAACATGCGTGCCGCGCCGAGCTGCTCATATGTGACCCGATTAACCGTCCAAAGGAGCCGACCATGCCAGACACACCTTCATCGGAAATGCCGAATCCCGCCGTGCTGCGCTTCCGGGGGCTTGATCTCGAAGCCATGACAGCCCAGCAGATGCGCAACATCGATGGACTCCGGCGCATGGCAAATCTGATGTTCGACAGCACCCAGGCAATCACCGAGCGCCAGGCCGCGTTCCTCAAGGCGAGCGCCGAACGGATGGGGGCCGCGTTCGAGAGCGAGGACGGTCTGTCGGATCCGAAAGCCATCCTCGAGCAGCAGACCGAGGCCTATCGCGATCTGTTCGGCGCGCTTACGGCCCATGCCGGCGAAATCGCTGACATCACCTCCAAATGCTGCGCCGGTCTTGCGGAAGAGGCGACCGGGAACATGATTGACCTTCCCGCGCCGGAAAGCCGCGCGGAACAGTCCGCGGAGAGCGCCGGATGTTGCTGCGGTCCCAGCAAGGAAGCGGCCGAGAACAAGGTTGATCGACCCACTGCGAAAAGCCGTACGAAGCAGCCCGCCAAAGAAGGTCTCGCAGCTTCGAGGGCCAGCACGGCGAAAAATTAGCGGCGGACAGGGTTGTGAACGCGCTTTTTTACTTCCTTGTTTGGGCGGTGATCATCTTGGTGATGATGCGTTTTGGCTGCGGCGCCCATGTCTTGGGACACAGCCATGGCAAGGCCAAGCATGGTGACGGCGGTCCAAAAGAGCAGGAAGGAGCCGCGGTTTTACGGTGGATTCCGCCAGCGAAGGACCGCGATCCCGTCTGCGGCAAGACCGTCCGCACCAGCGCGGCCAAGCCCAGCGTCCACGACGGCAGCGTCTATTACTTTTGTTCACGCGATTGCCGTGAAATCTTCGAGGCCGCGCCCGAGCAATATCTGGAGCCGCGCGCTGAGACCCTCCAGCCTCAATTGGAGAACCGTCATGTCTGATGCCAATGTCCCTTCAATGACCACCCGGCGCGCCGGTACGGCCTTGCCGGGTCAAGCCATCCCGCGGATCCCCGTGATCGCGTTCGGCATGAGCCTGGGCCTGTTTCTGGCTGTTACTTTCACCCTTTGCGTCGGCTTCGATCTCGTCTTTCCCGGACAGGCAATGTACGAGACCTGGCTGCGCCTGCTGCCCGGGTTCACCTGGCTCAGCTGGCCGAGCTTCTTGCTCGGGCTGGCCGAGAGTTTCGCCTATGGCTGGTACGTCGCTCTGGTCTTCGGGCCGCTCTACAATTTCTTCGCCGCTCGCAGCGCGCGGGGCGGTCGGTCATGACAACGATCGCAAGGCAGATGGCGGCGGCCCTCGAAAAGCAACCGGGATCCGCGCCCGAGGTCGTTGGCACAGCGGGTGTCCGGGGCACGGCGGGTGTCCGGCACGACGCCGCGGCAGAATCGCTTCCGGCACTCGAACTGTCCGGCCGGGACTTCCGCGACCACCGAATTGATTTCTGGCAACGGACCGTTTTGTTCCGGGACACGCCTCGGTCGCGCGTCGACAACATGCTGGAGCACGAAAAATGCGGCACGGGGAGGAACTCATGAAAACCACCATAATCGAAGTCGCAGGTCTGATCTCCCCGCTGAGCGCGGCAGGCGTCGAAAAACAGCTCGCGCGGCTTCCCGGCGTGCGCAAGGCCGAAGTGAACTATGTCGCCGGCAGCGCCACCGTCGAATATGACGAGACGCGCATCGACCTTGCGGCGATCAAGGCGAAGGTGGACGAGTGCGGCTATCACTGCGGCGGCGAACTCTTGCCGAAGCATGTCTGCGCGCCGGACGATCCTGCCACGGATAGTACGGATAGTACGGATAGTATTGCCGTCGCGATGCCCGTGCATGAGGACCATGCGGGGGCGGGCAAGGCAAAGCCGGAAACCGGAAAAGCCGACGCAGTCGATCATGCAGCCCATGAGATGGGTCATGGCGGCGGCATGAGTATGGACTCGATGGTACGCGATATGCGCAACCGCTTCTGGATTGCGTTGGTTTTCAGTGTGCCGATCTTTGTCTACTCGCCGATGGGCGGGCTGTTTACGCCGCCGGCACCGCCGTTCGACCTCCGCCTGGATATCTGGCTGTTCTTCCTGGCGAGCGCGGCTGTGCTCTATCCCAGTTGGCCGTTCTTCGTGGCCGCCTGGCGGGCGCTTCGCAACGGCGTGCTCAACATGGCCGTGCTGGTCGTTTTGTCCGTGGGCACGGGATACATATTCAGCGTGGGCGCAACCTTCTTCTTTCCCGGCGTTCAGTTCTACGAAGCAGTTGCAGTGCTCCTGGTCTTCATCCTCCTGGGTCACTGGCTGGAGATGCGCGCCCGGGCCGGGGCCTCCGATGCCATTCGCACGCTAATGGATCTGGCGCCACCCATGGCCATGGTGCTTCGCGACGGCCGTGAACTCGAGGTTTCCACCGCGGAAGTCCTGAAGGACGATGTGGTGGTGATCCGGCCCGGGAATAAGATTCCTGTCGACGGTGAAATTCTTGAGGGCGAGTCCCAAGTCGATGAATCCATGCTGACCGGCGAATCCATGCCGGTGGCGAAAAAACCTGGTGATGCCGTCATCGGCGCGACGATCAACAAGAGCGGTAGCTTCAAATATCGCGCGACAAAGGTCGGCGCCGATACGGCGCTCGCTCAGATCGTCAAGCTGGTGCAGGAGGCGCAGAACTCCAAGGCCCCGGCGCAGCTCCTTGCCGATAAGGCGTCCCAATGGCTGGTCGTGATCGCGGTCGTTATTGGACTTGCGACCTTCGCGATCTGGTTCTGGTGGATCGGTGAGCCCTTGCTGTTCGCGTTGACGCTGACGATCACCGTCTTCGTCATTGCCTGCCCGGACGCCCTCGGGCTGGCGACGCCGATGGCGGTGATGGTGGGCACCGGGTTGGGAGCGATGAATGGAATTCTGTTCAAGAATGCCGGTGCCCTGGAGGATGCCACCAAGCTCGACATGATTGTCTTTGACAAGACGGGGACCCTGACGATGGGCGCACCCGAGGTGGTCGAGGTGGTTACCTCTCGGGAGATGTCGACAGACGAGGTTCTCGCTTTGGCGGCCACCGTAGAACAAGGGTCTGATCATCCGCTGGCGCAGGCCATTAGCAAGCGTGCGGCCGACCTTGAAAAGCAGCAATTGTCCGGCTTCCAGAATATCGAGGGCAAAGGCGCGCAAGCGGAGATCGGAGGCGAGGAAATCCTGCTTGGCAACCGCCGCCTGATGGACGAACGCAATGTCGCAATGGCTGAATTGGAGGCTGAGGCGCAGCGGTTGCAGGGTGCCGGTCAGACAGTGGTTCATATTGCCGAGGCGGGCCGGTTGGTCGGACTGATCGCAATCGCCGATGCGCCCCGCCCGACGGCCGCTCCTATGGTGGCGAAGCTGCGCGAACGCGGCGTCGAGGTGGCGATGCTCACCGGCGACAATCAGGCGACGGCCGACAGGATCGCGGCGGGTCTTGGCATTACCACGGTATTGGCTGACGTATTGCCGGGCCAGAAGGCAGACAAGGTCAGGGAATTGCAAAGCCAAGGCAAAAGGGTGGGCATGGTCGGTGACGGTGTCAACGACGCTCCCGCCCTCACGCAGGCCGATGTGGGATTCGCTATTGGTGCCGGTACGGATGTCGCCATCGAGAGCGCCGACGTCGTACTGATGAAAAGCGATCCCTATGACGTGGTGGGCGCGATTGAGCTGTCGCGCGCGACGCTTCGCAAGATGCATCAGAATCTGTTTTGGGCGGTGGGCTACAACGTCGTCGCCTTTCCGGCGGCGGCCGGCGTTTTCTTTCCCTTTGTCATTAGCCCGGAAGTGGCCGCGCTCGCCATGTCGGGGAGTTCCGCGTTGGTGGCGGTGAATGCCATGCTGCTGAAACGGACGCGGCTGGAGGGCATTCATGCTGCGTCACGTAAAGCCTGAACGCACGTGACGCCTGTCTTATGAGGGACCCGTTGCGTGAGGAAGCCGCCTCATCATGATCGGGATGAGGTTTAGATGAAATGAGAAACCGGTCGAGAGAGCGAAAACCTGGCGCTACCGGCGCAGCTTGGCGATCCAGGTTACGACCACGTTGCCTGCCGATTGTGCCTGGTGCCGCCACGGTGCCGCCTGCGCCACGAAGAGCTTTGCAGAGTCCCGCCCGCCGGAAACGGAGTTAATGTCATAATGGAAGTTATCGACTTAAAGGGTCGGAAAGGCCTCGTGCTCGGCATCGCCAACGAGCATAGCCTTGCCTGGTCGGCAGCCCGGCATTTTCGGAATGCCGGTGCTGATCTTGCTGTTACCTACCTGAACGACAAGGCAAAGCCCTTCGTCGAGCCGCTTGCGCGAGAGATAGACGCACAACTTTTTCTGCCTTGCAATGTTGCGGAGCCGGGACAATTGGAGGACGTGTTCACGGAGGTCGAGCGGAAATGGGGCCGACTGGATTTCCTGCTCCATTCGATTGCATGGGCCCGCAAAGAGGATCTGCACGGACGACTGACCGATTGCTCAGCCGACGGTTTCGCCGAGTCGATGCTCATTTCCTGTCACTCTTTCATTCGAATGGCCAAGCTAGCCGAACCGCTGATGGATAAGGGCGGCAGTCTCATGACGCTGAGCTACTACGGCGCCGAGAAAGTTGTTGACCATTACAATGTCATGGGACCGGTAAAAGCTGCTCTCGAAGCGTCGGTACGCTACCTGGCCCACGAACACGGTGGCAAGGCGATCCGGGTGAACGCAATCTCGGCCGGGGCGGTCGCGACACGCGCCGCCTCGGGCATCGAGCATTTCGACGAATTGTTGAACGAGACCGTCCGCAAGGCGCCGCTGCGGCGCACGGTCGACGCCTGCGAGGTGGGACGTACGGCGCTTATGCTGGCGAGCGACTATACGAGCGCCATCACCGGGGAAACGCTTTATGTGGACGCGGGCTTTCACATCGAAGGGATGGTGTTTCACTGATGGCCGGCTTCGAACCCGAAAAAGAGGTGATGGTCACCGACCCGGTATGCGGCATGCGCCTAACGCCCGAGAAGGCCGTCGCCCAGGAGGAACGTGAGGGCTGGGCGTACTTTTTCTGCTCGGACGCCTGTCACAAGCTCTTTCTCACTGCGCCGAAGCGGTACTCGTCCGATCTTGCTCATTTCTCGTCTCCATCGTCCGATATGGACAGTTAATGCACTCGCGTTACGTTAGAACGAAGAACGGATCCGTCTCGACGGCGCGAGCGAGTTGGACTCTGTCCCGGAACGTTTGGCACTGTAACGCTGGGCATCTCATTCCGTCTTTTAAGAATAAGATATCGGCGGTGGGGTGCTATGCGCCGATGCCGAAATTTACATCGAAGCGATGACCGCGCAAGCGATGGACCAAGAATGGAGAGTCAAATGAGAAGACAATTGACGAATTTGGTGCTGGTGCTGCCCGCTGCGCTAATATCGATACCGGCATTTGCGCAAACACAGGCTGATCGGCCCGACTATTGGCACTATGGCTGGGGCTGGGGACACATGATTTTTGGATCCGTCATGATGATCGTTTTCTGGGGCGGGATCATCCTCGCCATCGTGTTCGCAATCCGCGGGTTGGGTGGCGGCTCAGGGCAGCGAGCCGGATCGCAACCGCGAACCAAGGCGCCCCTGGATATCCTTCACGAACGCTTTGCCCGTGGTGAGATCGACAAGGAGGAGTTCGAAGAGCGAAAGCGTCTGCTCTCCGACTGAAACCTCCGACCCACGAAAGCGAGAGCTGCGGAAGATCGCAGCAGTCCCCGTCAATCAAACCGGAAGGCCGGAACAAGTCAATGAACAAGCACGATAACCACGATCACAGTCATCATCATGACGGGGCAACAGTTTCCACCGATGCCACGACGGCCAAGGATCCGGTTTGCGGAATGACGGTGCAGCTGGATCAGGGCAAGCCGAGCCGGAAGTACGAGGGTGAGACCTATCACTTCTGTTCTCAAAAGTGCCACGACAAGTTCTCGGCTGACCCGGAGCATTATCTCGCCGACGCGCACAAGCAGGCAAGCGAAAGCTTGCCCAAAGGCACCCAATACACCTGCCCAATGCATCCGGAAGTCGTGCGCGACGCGCCGGGCGACTGCCCGATCTGTGGCATGGCGCTGGAGCCGATGGGCGTTCCGACCGGCGAGGAGGGGCCAAACCCCGAGCTTGTCGATTTCATGCGCCGGTTCTGGGTCGGCGCGGTTCTGACGGTTCCGCTTCTGGTATTGACGATGGGGCCTTATATTGGATTGGGCGTCGTCCGTGAGTTCTTCGGTGAACGCGCGACTTTGTGGATCGAACTCGTTCTGGGGACGCCGGTCATTCTCTGGGCCGGCTGGCCGTTCTTCGTGCGCGGCGTCAAGTCGGTGATCAACCGCAGCCTCAACATGTTCACGCTTATCGGCATGGGCGTCGGTGCCGCCTATCTTTTCAGCGTGGTCGCCGTGCTGGTGCCAGGCATCTTCCCGGACGGATTCCGCGATGCAGAGGGCCATGTCGGAGTTTATTTCGAAGCCGGCGCGGTGATTGTCGTGTTGGTGCTTCTCGGCCAAGTGATGGAGCTTGGCGCTCGCGAGCGTACGGGATCGGCGATCCGGGCGCTGCTCGATCTCGCGGCCAAGACCGCCCGTGTCATCCGCGAGGACGGGGAAGAGGCGGAAATTCCGCTGGAGGATGTCCAGGTCGGTGACAGGCTGCGTGTACGCCCGGGCGATAAGGTCCCTGTGGACGGGATAGTGGTCGAGGGCCGTTCGTCGATCGACGAATCGATGATCTCTGGCGAGCCGATTCCGGTCGAGAAGGTCGAGGGTGACACGGTAACAGGAGCCACGATCAACGGTACAGGCAGCCTGGTGATGGAGGCAAAACGGGTTGGCACCGACACCATGCTCAGCCAGATCGTCGAGATGGTCGCGAATGCGCAGCGCAGCCGGGCACCCATCCAGAAGCTCGCCGATTCCGTGGCCGGTATGTTCGTGCCGGTCGTGATTGGAATCGCGATCCTTTCCTTTATCGCCTGGGCGATCTGGGGACCGGCCCCGGCGCTCTCCTATGGTTTGGTGTCGGCGGTTGCGGTGTTGATCATCGCTTGTCCCTGTGCGCTGGGTCTGGCGACACCCATGTCGATCATGACGGCCACGGGCCGAGGGGCGCAGGCGGGGGTATTGATCAAGAACGCCGAGGCACTGGAGCGCTTCGCGAAAGTCGACACGCTGATCGTGGACAAAACAGGCACGCTGACCGTCGGCAAGCCGAAGCTCGTCGCCGTCCTGCCGGAAACCGGCTATGACGAGACCGAGGTTCTTCGCTTGGCCGCCAGCCTGGAGCGCGGCTCGGAACACCCACTGGCCGAAGCGATTGTCGACGGGGCTGAGGAACGTGGGATCGACATCGTCAAGGCGGAAGAGTTCGAGGCCATCACCGGCAAAGGGGTGAAGGGGGTCGTCAGCGGTAAGCGAGTGGCGCTCGGCAATGCAAAGCTTGTGGCCGACCTGAAGCTCGACGGCGGAAAACTCGCCGAAACTGCGAACGCACGCCGCGACGAAGGCGAGACCGTGATGTTTGTCATTATCGACGCCCAGATCGCCGGCCTCGTGTCGGTCGCCGATCCGGTCAAGGAGACGACTCTGGACGCGCTGAAGGCGCTGCACGAGGAGGGCTTCCGCATCGTCATGGCGACCGGCGACAACGAGCGTACAGCGAAAGCCGTCGCTGGGCGGCTCGGAATCGACGAAATTCGCGCCGACGTGCTGCCGGAGGACAAGGCCCGCATCATCAAGGAGTTACAGGACGAGGGCCACAAGGTCGCCATGGCGGGCGACGGCGTCAACGACGCGCCAGCGCTGGCACAGGCCGACGTCGGTATCGCCATGGGCACCGGCGCCGACGTGGCGATCGAGAGTGCCGGCTTCACGCTGGTCAAAGGCGACCTCAACGGCATCGTCCGGGCCCGCCGGCTGGCGCGCGCGACCATGCGCAATATCAGGCAGAACCTGTTCTTCGCGCTGGTCTACAACGCTTCCGGCGTGCCGGTGGCGGCAGGTATCCTCTTCCCGTTCTTTGGCATTCTGATTTCACCGATCTTTGCGGCTGCTGCGATGAGTCTGAGCTCGGTATCTGTTGTCGGGAACGCGCTGCGCCTCAGAAAGGTCCGAATATGACAAACGCGAGAGCTCGATACGCATGGTCTGTCTCAAATGTGTTGGAGTATAGGAGTTCTGGACGGTTCAGGGCTTCATGATTTCGCGCGGCTGAAAGGACTGTCTGGCAGTTCACCAAACGCAGGAGGCCTTAGGTGCGACAAATCTTAGGGTGTCACTGAAGAGCCCAATTCTTCAATCTTTATTGATCCTGGTTGATCCTCATCAGTCACTCGGACGGGACTACGGATCAGAAGGCTTTCTAACTCAGTGCAAAATGCCACTTTTGCACTGAGTGGCTATTGTCCCGTGTCGCGCTAACTTCCGCCGCAGTTTTGCAGATTCTTGAATTTCAGAGTGTTGAAACTCGCTCCGGGTAACTCGTTTGAAGAGCTGGACTTCGCGTGGCCCGGAAGCATGAATGCTGGAGCACGGTTGGGCAGAGAAACCAGAAAAATTCTGCTCCCATGACCGCTAGCCCGGGCTCAAATATCCCAAGTGCCGGGCGTCTGCAGTGAAGGCACTGCAACTGGTTGGTGCCGCTTAATTTGAGGCACAGGCATGAGTCTAAACGTCGCGAATTCTGCATCTGAAATCTTCGAGTTCCACGGTTTACCGCGAAATGAGCTGGTCATCGAGTTTGAGAATTTATACCGGCAACCACCACCTCGTAAGATGGGGCGCGAATTGATGGCGGGGGCCGTTGCTCATCAAATTCAACCGACATGGGAGAGGGTGCGGGCTGCTCTGTCCGACAATGCCGTCGCGAGGTCCACAGGCGAGCATGCTCGAGAACCAAGTCTCCTGACGGGTCTTGTTTTCGATGATCAGGGTTGCCGCTTCACGCCAACGCATGCGGTCGAACGAGGCCAGCGGTATCGCTACTACGTTCAACAGCTCGATGACGATCGACCCCAGCGTTTGTCAGCTTCGGAGCTGGAGGGTGCAGTAACTGGCGGCCTGGTGTCCGTTCTGAAAGATAGACGCCGATTGTCTGGAGTTCTGGAGAAAGCTGGTGTGTTGCCTGGCCGATATGAAAGCTGTTTTCAATCGGCAGATGAACTCGTAGATCAGCTCGCCGGTGTAAGCCACAGTAAAATCAAATCGGTTCTGTCCCATCTCATAGAATGCGTTGTAGTCGGAGAAACTGAACTCACTATTTCGGTAAGGCTCACGACGCTCATGAGTGAACCAACACCCACTTCAGCAGTTGATATAAACGTTCCGATTGAGATGAAACGGCGTGGCATCGAAATGAAGATGGTATTGGGTGATCAGAAAGCATCGGGTGTACCGGATCCGTCGCTGGTCCGATTGGTTGTCCAGGCACGTGATTGGTGGGAGCGGCTGCTGGCGGGAGAAGTCGCGACGGCCGCGGATATTGCCAGAAGTGAAGGGCTCACGCGCTCACATGTAACTCGCGTAATTCGTCTGGCGTTCCTGGCGCCGGACATCGTTCAGGCAATTCTCGATGGAAACGCCCCGCCAGACCTGACAGCAGAGCGTCTATTGAAGAGAACGGATCTACCCCTCGACTGGATCGATCAGCGTCAGCTTCTGGGATGTGAATCCGTCGTAAGTTGACCGCCTAAACTCCAAACAGAGAAAATCAGCGCCGGAAGCCCACTAATTCTCCGAATGGTGCTCTCTCCATGGTCATGTGGGCGCGGATACCCGCCGCAAGCCTTTGAACTTGCGCGACTTCTCGGGGCGTTCAAAGTTGACCGTTAGTTTGGGAAGAAAATTTGGCGGAGGGAGAGAGATTCGAACTCTCGGAACGCTTGCACGCTCAACAGTTTTCGAGACTGCCCCGTTCAACCACTCCGGCACCCCTCCGCCGATTCTCGGGTATCATGTGTGATATCCGGAACGGACCTGCAATATATGTGCAGGCGCAGGGTTTCTACCGCACCCACCGACAAACCTGCAACCCGCCGTAGGTGGGCGATTTTCGGTCTTTTCCCGTGCGCGGAGCGGTTGACACGCGGCTCTGGCGGCGTATAGTCCGCCCGCAATTGACGGGCCGACGGATTTATTCGCGGTCCGCGTTGTTTTTGCTGGAACATTCGGCATTCGTCTGACCGCGCTGGAGCGCGGCGCGATTGCCACGACACAACGGATGCGGAACATGTACGCAGTAATTCAAACCGGCGGGAAGCAGTATCGCGTCGCCAATGGCGATGTGATTACCGTCGAGAAGCTCGAAGGCGAAGCGGGCAGCACCCTGGCGATCTCGCCGGTGCTGATGCTCGATGACGGCAAGGAAACCCAGGTCGGCACGCCGATCGTCGAGGGTGCCGCCGTGACCGCCGAAGTGGTCGAGCAGACCCGCAGCAAGAAGATCGTGGTCTTCAAGAAGAAGCGCCGTCAAGGCTATCAGCGCACCCATGGTCATCGTCAGGACATTACGGTTCTGCGCGTCATCGATGTGACGGGCAAGTCCAAGACGCCGGCGAATAAGGCCGCCGCGCCGAAGACCGCCCCGAAATCTGATGATGCGCCGGCCGAGGCAGCAGAGGCGGCGCCCGCCGCCGACGCAAAGCCCGCCGCCAAGAAACCCGCCGCGAAGAAGCCTGCCGCCAAGAAGGCCGCTTCGAGCACGGCAAAGAAACCCGCAGCCAAGAAGCCGGCTGCCAAGAAGGATGCGGACGCCAAGCCGGCCGCCGACAAGGAGTAGTTAGAGATGGCACATAAAAAAGCAGGTGGCAGCTCACGCAACGGTCGCGATTCAGCGGGCCGTCGTCTCGGCGTCAAGAAGTATGGCGGCGAAGTTGTCATTCCCGGCAACATCATTATCCGCCAGCGCGGCACCAAGTTTCATCCCGGTGACAATGTCGGCATCGGCAAGGACCACACGATCTTCGCGATGAGCGAAGGCAAGGTCGAGTTCACCCGCAAGACCGGCGGACGGACCTACGTGTCAGTGGTTCTGCCAGCCTGAATAGTTTGCCGCGAGACTGTATTGTTCGGGGAGATTGGCTAGCCGATCTCCCCGTTTTACGTTTAGAGACCGGATCATGAAATTTCTCGATCAGGCGAAGGTGTATCTGCGCTCCGGCGACGGCGGCAACGGCTGTGTCAGCTTCCGGCGTGAGGCGAATGTGCCCCGTGGCGGCCCCGATGGCGGCGACGGCGGGCGCGGCGGCGACGTGATCGCGGTCTGCGTGGACGGCTTGAACACCCTGATCGACTATCGCTACCGCCAGCATTTCAAGGCCAACCGCGGCTCCGACGGCATGGGCAAGGCCCGCTATGGCGCCGGCGGCAAGGAAGCGATCCTCGAGCTGCCGCTCGGTACCCAGGTCTTCGCCGAGGACGGTGAGACCCTGATCGCCGACCTGACAAAGGTGGGCGAGCAAATCACATTGCTTGAAGGTGGTCAGGGCGGGCGCGGTAACATCCACTTCAAGAGCTCGACAAACCAGGCGCCGCGCCGGGCCGACACCGGCGGCGAGGCTCAGGAGATGTGGGTCTGGCTGCGCCTGAAGCTGATCGCGGATGCCGGGCTCGTCGGCTTGCCGAACGCCGGGAAGTCCACCTTGCTGTCGGTCGTCAGCGCGGCCCAGCCGAAGATCGCGGACTATCCCTTCACCACGCTCTATCCTGGCCTCGGCGTGGTGGAGAGCGACGACCGGGCCTTTGTCATGGCCGATATTCCCGGGATCATCGAAGGCGCCCATGACGGCAAGGGGCTGGGTGACCGGTTCCTGGGTCATGTGGAGCGTTGCCGCGTGCTGTTGCACCTCGTGGACGTCACCGCCGGGCCCGAAGGCGTGGCCGAAGCCTATCGCACGATAGGCGAGGAGCTCGCAGCCTATGGCGGCGGGTTGGCGGACAAGAAAATCGTGGTCGCGTTGAGCAAATGCGATGCCGCTCTGCCTGAAGGCATCGCGTTATGCCGATCCGCGCTGACCGATCTGGGGGCCGAGGATATCCACGAAATCTCCGCCATTGCGGGCGACGGCATGACCGAAACATTGCGTGCGCTCTGCCGGATTATCGACGCCGAGGCCGAGGCCGAGGCGGAAAAGGCCGAAGCTGAAAAGGCCGCGGCCGAGATGGCGGAAGCCGTCGAGGATGCCGCCGGGGATGTTGCGGAGCCGGTCCAGTGAGCACCGGCACGGGCCTTGCGAACAGCAAACGGATCGTTGTGAAGATCGGGTCGGCGCTGCTGGTCCATGACGACGGCCGGCTGCGCGCGGATTGGCTCTATGCGCTGGCGCAGGATATTGCCGCGCTTCGCAGTTCCGGCGCGGAGGTCATGATTGTGTCCTCCGGGGCGATTGCCATTGGGCGGCGGTTGCTGGGGCTGGCGCGTGGGCCGCGCAATCGCGCGTTGCGTCTTGAGGAAAGCCAGGCGGCCGCGGCGACGGGGCAGGTGCGTCTCGCCCATGCCTGGCAGGAAACGCTCGGGCAATGTGACGTGCCGGTCGCGCAAATTCTGCTGACGATCGAGGATACAGAAGATCGACGCCGTCATCTGAATGCGCGCAACACGATCGGCACCTTGCTGCGACTCGGCGTGGTCCCCGTGATCAACGAGAATGACACGGTGGCCACGGATGAAATTCGGTTCGGCGACAATGACCGGCTCGCCGCGCGAGTCGCCCAGATGATGGGCGCGGACACCTGCGTGATCCTGTCGGATATCGACGGCCTCTACACCGCCGACCCGACCGTGGATGATGATGCCCGCCATATCGCGGAAGTTGAAGCAATCACCCCGGAGATCGCGGCGATGGCCGGTGAGACCGCGGGTGCGGACGGCTCGGGCGGCATGATCACCAAGATCGAGGCGGCCCGTGTGGCGCTCCAGTCGGGCTGTCGTCTGGTCATCGCCGATGGCCGGGACCTGCATCCATTGGCCGCGTTGGCCGACGGTGCGAAGGCGACATGGTTCGTTTCCCAGGCCGAACCCCACACCGCCCGAAAGCGCTGGATCGCGGGGACGCTGAAACCGGAAGGCACGATCACGGTCGATGCGGGTGCCGCAAAGGCCCTGGCGCGTGGCAACAGCCTGCTACCCGCAGGCGTGACGGCGGTGGAAGGGTCTTTCGAACGTGGCGACCCGGTGATCGTCTGTGACGCCGACGGCACGGAGCTGGCGCGCGGGCTTGTGGCCTACGGCCGGGACGACGCGCAACGCATCCTGGGACGCCAGTCCGGTGAAATAGAGAACATCCTCGGTTATCGCGGCCGCGAAGAGATGATCCATCGCGACGACCTCGTCGAGAGTTGAGTATCTCCCGATGGCTGCTGCGCGCGCCGAAAGTCCACTGACCTACACAATCGTCCTGGTCGCCTCGTTGATCGCGGTCGCCCATGCCGCCATTTTCGTGCGCATGGCCGATGCGGACCCGCTGGTGACGGCCGCCTACCGGATGCTGATTGCGTCCGCGGTGTTGTTGCCGGTCGCGGCCGTGACGGCACGGCAGGAGATAACCCGACTCAACAAGCGTGAATGGCGGCTGATTGGCTGGGCGGCGGTATTCCTGGCGCTGCATTTTGCGTCCTGGATCGCGTCTCTCGATTTCACGTCGATCGCCAATTCGGTTGTGCTGGTCACCCTGACGCCGGTCTGGCTCGCGGTCTGGGCCGTTGTGGCCCTGCGCCAGCCGCCGGGGCGCCGAACATGGCTTGCTGTCGGCCTGGCGCTGGCAGGCAGCATCGTGATGGGCTCGGGCAGCGCCCGGCTCGGGCTGGAGACCCTGTTCGGCGACGGCCTTGCGCTGGCCGGCGGCATCCTCTTCGTCGGTTTTCTGCTCCTGGCCGAGGCCGCGCGACGCACCATCGGTATCGTTGCGTTCGTCACGCTGGTCTATAGCGGTGCGGCGATCCTGCTTTGGGCGGCGGTGCTCGCGCTGGACCTGCCGGTTGTCGGGCTGTCGCTGGAGACCTATCTGGCTTTCATCGGGTTGGGTCTGGTCAGCCAGATCATCGGCCATACGGGATTCAACTGGGCGGTTCGTGCGATCTCACCGATGGTGCTGGCCCTGCTGTTTCTCACCGAGCCTTTGTTGAGCACGGCATTGGGCTGGTTTTACTTCGGCGAGGGTTTCGCCCGCGAGACCGGAATCGGTGGTGTGTTGATTTTGACCGCGATCTATCTGGGTGTTCGTGCGCGGGGAACGCCGATTGCGGAGCAAACGGGATGAAATTTGCCGGCAAATTGACTATCGTCGCCGGCCAGACCGAAGAAACGGTCGGAGAAGAGACATGACGGCAGCACAGGACATCTCGGCGGACACCGCCGACATTCGCGCGACGATGGATGACATCGGTGCTGCGGCGAAGGCGGCTGCGCTGGAATTGGCAACGGCCACGCCGGATTCGAAGAATGCCGCATTGCATGCATCGGCGTCCGCCATTCGATCTCGCAAGGATGAGATCCTGGCGGCGAACGCCAATGATGTCGCGCGCGCGCAAGCAAACGGCGTGAAGGGCTCCTTCCTCGACCGCCTGGTCCTGAACGACGAGCGGATCGAAGGCATGGCCCGCGGCCTGGAAGAAGTCGCGGCACTGCCTGACCCGATCGGCACCGTGCTGGCGGCGTGGGACCGGCCGAACGGATTGCGAATCGCGCGCGTGCGCGTGCCGCTGGGCGTGATCGGGGTGATCTATGAATCGCGCCCGAACGTCACGGCAGATGCAGGCGGGTTGTGCCTCAAGGCCGGCAATGCCGCGATCCTGCGGGGCGGCTCGGAGAGCTTTGAATCCTCGAATGTGATCCTGTCCTGCCTGCAGGACGGGCTGCGCGCGGCCGGCTTGCCCGAGGCGGTGATCCAGGCGCCGCCGACGACCGATCGCGCGGCCGTGGGGGCGATGCTGACCATGGTCGACTTCATCGATGTGATCGTGCCGCGCGGCGGCAAGTCCCTGATCGAGCGTGTCCAGAACGAAAGCCGGATTCCGGTGTTCGCCCATCTCGAGGGGCTTTGTCACACCTATGTGCATGGCGCGGCGGACCCGCAAATGGCGCGGGACATCGTGCTCAACGCCAAAATGCGCCGGACCGGCATCTGCGGTGCGACCGAGACCGTGCTGATCGACCGTTCTGTCGCCACGGACCTGCTGCACCCCATCGTCGACGATCTGTCGGGTGCGGGGTGCGAAGTGCGCGGCGATGCGGCAGCCCAGGCCATCGACGACCGCATCGTTCCGGCCAACGACGATGACTGGGATACGGAGTATCTCGACGCCATTGTTTCGGTCCGGGTGGTCGATGACGTCGAGGCCGCCATCGAGCATGTGAACCACCATGGTTCGAACCACACCGATGCGATCGTGACGTCGGACACGGATGTGGCAGAGCACTTCCTGGCGCGCGTCGACAGCGGAATCGTCCTGCACAATGCGTCAACGCAATTTGCCGACGGCGGCGAATTCGGCATGGGTGCCGAAATCGGCATCTCCACCGGAAAGATGCATGCACGCGGCCCGGTCGGCGCCGAGCAGCTGACCAGCTACAAATACGTGGTGCGCGGCGCCGGGCAGACCCGACCCTGAACCCGGTGGCGAATTCTGCGAACCACGTCGCCCGGGCCGGCAGTTTTGGCCATCGTGGTCGGCGGATCGGCCTGCTGGGCGGGTCTTTCAACCCGGCACATGACGGGCATCTCCATATCAGCCGGATGGCCCTGACCCGATTGGGTCTCGACGAGGTCTGGTGGCTCGTCTCGCCGCAAAACCCGCTCAAGCCCGAAGCCGGGATGGCGCCCTTCGAGTCGCGTCTGCAATCGGCAAATGATGTCGCTTGTGACCGGCGTATCCGGGTGTCGGCGATCGAGGCGGAGCTCGGCACGCAATTCACGGTCGATACACTCGATGCCCTGCAAACCCGGTATCCGGCGGCGCATTTCGTCTGGTTGATGGGAGCCGACAATCTGGTTCAAATTCCCCGCTGGCGCGCCTGGACACAAATATTTAAAACGATCCCCATTGCCGTCTTCGCGCGTGATTCATATGATTCGAAGGCGCTGTCGGAGCGCGCGTCAGTTCGTTTTCGTCGCGCGCGAATTCCCGAACGCGCGGCAAGGCTGCTGCCAGATGCCGCACCGCCTGCCTGGGTGTTCTTGCGTATAAAGCCACACCCGGCGACGGCAACGGAACTGCGGCAGAATGGCAGCTGGCCGGCCAGTATCGATGCCGGGACAGATGATTGAACGCTCCGGGCAGACCCGGATGCATTTGCAAGCGTAGTTTGAAAACGAGGAACTCGTTATAGCACGCAAGAAAAAGGCGGCTCCGCAGCCAACAGCGGAGGCAATCCTGGCTTTGGTCGAAGAATCCCTCGATGAAGACAAGGCCGACGATGTGAAGGTTGTGCCGCTCGCCGGTAAATCGGACATCGCAGACTTCATGGTCGTTGCCAGTGGCACTTCGTCGCGTCGGCTGGATTCGATCACGGAGCATCTCATTGAGCGACTGAAAGCTGCCGGTGTGAAGGGTTCCCACGCGGAAGGGCGGCGTTCGGGAGAATGGGTCCTGGTAGATGCCGGCGACGTCATCGTCCATTTGTTTCGGCCGGAATCCCGCGAGCATTACGCCATCGAGAAGCTCTGGGAAACCGAGTTCGTGAATGGGGCCTCGCAGGAGGCGATGCCTGCCTGACAGCGGAGGCTGGCGTTGCAAATTACAATCGGCGCGATCGGCCGCCTGCGGGCAGGGCCCGAGGCGGCGCTGCTCGAACATTTTCAAAAGCGAATCACCGCCTGGCCCATGGCGCTACGCGAGTTCGAACTCAAGAAGAAAACTGCACCGGACCGTGTTTCGGATGCGGAGGGAGAGCTGCTACTCGCGGCGATTCCCGACGGTGCCCATGTCGTCGTCCTCGATGAGACGGGGAAACTATCGACCAGCGCGGGAATCGCTAAGGACATGGCCGATCTTCAGGATTCGGGATGCCGGGACGTCGTGTTCCTGATCGGTGGTGCTGACGGGCATGGAGATGCCGTGCGTGCTCGCGCGGACCGGATGATCGCGTTCGGCCGCAACACCTGGCCGCACATGCTGATGCGGACTCTGCTTGTCGAGCAGATCTACCGTGCCCAGCAGATCATCGCCCGACATCCATATCATCGTGCATGATGCTGGCGGACCGGGCTCGAATCGGGCAAAACCACTGGCATAACGACGCGTCAAACCGCACAGGCATAAGGGATTGCGGATGAATTATCTGATCATCATGCGCCACGGCCAGAGCCGGTGGAATCTGGAGAACCGGTTTACCGGATGGGAAGATGTCGATCTGACCCCGGTTGGCGAGGACGAGGCGCGCCGCGCCGGCGTTCTGCTTAAGGATTTTCCGATCGATGCGGTGTATTCCTCGACCCTGAAACGCGCGCTGCGGACCGTCGAGATGGCTCTCGATTCCGCCGCCGACGCTGGAGCCGACCTGTCGCACCTGCGTGACGGGGAGGGCTGGAACATCACCCGCGACGATGCGTTGCGCGAGCGCCACTATGGCGATCTGGTGGGGCTGAATAAGGCCGAGACGGCAGAGAAGTTCGGCGACGAGCAAGTCCATCTCTGGCGGCGCGGGTTCGAAGTCCGCCCGCCCAATGGTGAGAGTCTCGCCGACGTGGTCGAACGGGTGCGGCCCTATTACGAGGCCGAAATCAGCCCACTGGTCCGGAGCGGCCAGAACCTGTTGGTCTCGGCGCACGGCAACAGTCTGCGCGCACTCCTGCTTATTTTGGGTGAGTACACGGCCGAGGAAATCACTGGTGTGGAACTGCCGACCGGCCGGCCCCTGGTGTTCGAGTTCGTCGATGGCGTCAAGCAGAAGAGCTACTATCTCGGAGACTAGCCGGATATCCCGGGCGAACCGTGCCCTACGGGGCGTGGTCGTCACGGCGTGCGCCGCGATTGTTATCGCCGGCGTGACGACCACCGACGTTGTCGCGCAATCAGACGAACCCGATGCCGTGCAGGATCGCCTGCAATCGGTTCGCGATGCGATCGAGACCGACCGGAAGTCTGCCGAGGCCTTGGCCCAGGCCGCCGCCGCGCAGGCACGCGAGCTACAGTCCCTGCGGACCGAGCTCCGCGCAGCCGCCCGCGCCGTACAGTCCCACGAAGCTGCTCTCGATCGGATCGAAGCCGAGCTAGCCGGTCTCGAGGGTGATGCCGCGCGCAAGCAGGAAGACCTCAAGGGTCGTCGCGCACAGCTCGGCGGCACGCTGGCGGCGCTGCAACGCTTGTCCTTAAGGCCGACGGCGGCCTTGCTCGTCAGTCCGGGAGATCCGAACGACGTCGTCCGTAGCGGCCTATTGCTGCGGACCGCGGTGCCGGAAATCGAGCGCCAGGCTCGAATTCTACGCGACGATATCGCCGAACTTGCAGATTTGCGGAACCGGATCGAGGTTCGGCGCGGCGCGTTACAGCAGGCCGCGGTTGATCTGCGCCGCGACACGGGTCGTCTGGAAAGCCTGTCGAAGACCAAGGACGGCGTTTTGCAGCAAACGCGTGGGGCGCAGACCGCCGCTGATGCGCGCGTGGCCAATCTTCGCCGCGAGGCGCAAACGCTGGAGGAGTTACTGTCACGTCTGCGTGACAGCACGGCCGCCGCAGCACCACAGCCCCGACCCCGACCCGGATCTCCGCCGGCTGACTTCGTCACGCCGACATTGGCGCCGGCGGGGCCGTCAATCGCGTCGGCGCGCGGGAATCTGACGCCACCCGCCCATGGCCGGGTGATTCAGGGATTCGGTGATGAGACAACGGCTGGGCCACGCGCTCGCGGCGTAACCTGGCAAACCCGTGCCGATGCGACTGTGGTGGCGCCCTGGGATGGCCGGATCGCGTTTGCCGGGCCGTTCCGGCGCTTCGGGCAAATCTTGATCATCGATCATGGCGAGGGATATCATACACTTATCGCCGGACTGGGGCGGATCGAGGCGCAAGTCGGCCAATGGGTCCTCGCGGGAGAACCGCTGGGCCGAACGGGCGATGATGTGGATCGGTCTCAGGACGCCAGCGAGGGCACGAAAAGCGGGGGGCAGGCCGCGAAGGCCGAAGACCGATCGAGCGGACCGAAGCTCTATGTGGAGCTCCGCCTCGACGGACAACCGATTAACCCGTTGCCCTGGTTGGCAGCGCAAACGAACAGGACACAAGGCTAATGCGCAATCTAATCACCGCGTTCGCATTCTCGGCGATGCTCTTTACCGTTCCCGCCGCCGCGATTGCCGCGGACTCGGACGAGGAAACATTTCGTCAGCTCGAATTGTTTGGCGACATCTTCGAGCGGGTGCGTTCCCAGTATGTCGACGAGACAGAAGACGGAGACCTTATCGAGGCGGCGATCAACGGCATGCTGCAATCCCTTGATCCCCATTCGAGTTACCTGAATGAGGACAGCTTCCGCGACATGCAGGTGCAGACCCGTGGCGAATTCGGCGGTCTCGGTATCGAAGTGACCATGGAACAGGGGTTTGTCCGTGTGGTCTCTCCCATCGATGAGACCCCGGCGGCACGTGCGGGTATTGAGGCCGGTGATTTCATCACCCATCTGGACGGTGAAACGGTGCTCGGACTCACCCTGTCCGAGGCGGTTGATAAAATGCGCGGCCGGGTTGGTTCTGATATCAATCTCACGATCCGGCGTGAAGGCCGCGATCCCTTTGATGTGGCCGTGACCCGCGATGTCGTACGCATAAAGTCGGTTCGCAGTCGTGTCGAAGGCCAGGTCGGGTATGTCCGCGTCACAACGTTCAATGAACAGACGACCGCAGGCCTCAAAGCCGCGATGGCCGACTTGAAGCAGGAACTCGGCGACGACATGATCGGTCTGGTGCTCGATCTGCGGCGCAATCCAGGTGGCCTGCTGAACGAGGCGGTGTCGGTCTCTGATGCGTTCCTGGATCGTGGCGAGATCGTCTCGCAGCGTGGCCGCAGCGCTGACGATTCCCAGCGGTTCAATGCCAAGAAGGGTGATCTGGCCAACGGCCTGCCGATGGTCGTTCTGATCAATGGTGGGTCTGCATCCGCGTCGGAGATCGTCGCCGGTGCGCTGCAGGATCACAAGCGCGCGGTCATCATGGGCACCAAGAGTTTCGGCAAGGGCTCGGTTCAGACGATCATGCCCATTCCGGGACATGGTGCCCTGCGCCTGACGACGGCGGCCTATTTTACGCCGAGTGGTCGCTCGGTACAGAAGACGGGTATCACGCCCGACATCATCGTCGAGCAGGCCCGAGTCGAGGCGGCTGATACACCCGAGCGGGTCCGTGAAAGCGATCTGCGCAACGCTCGCGACAATGAGGGCGTGGACAGCGACGTCGGCGGTGATAGGCCGGCTGAAACATCAGCGCCGCAGGATTATCAACTCGCCCGGGCGATCGATCTCCTGAAGGGGATCGCGACCTACAATGTCCGCGTGACGAACTAGGTCTTCGGACGCGTCTCAGGGTACGGATCAGGGTATGAGCGAAGAATACGGTGAACCGAGAACCCGATTGAACGGGCGTGTTCTGCTGCCGTCTGTACTTGCCGTCGCGCTCTTCGTCGTTCTGACAGGGCTGATTGCTGCCGTTGTTATCGGCATTATGGCCGATCCGCTCGCTGATCCGCCTGCAGAGCCTGAGCTTGCCGCGGCAACGCCGGAGGTGATGGCGACCGATGGAGATGCAGGTCCGGGAGGTGCTGAGGATGTGGCCGCCACGCCTGCGGCGCCTGCGGCAATGGAACCGGACCCCACCGAACATGGCGCATCTTCGCCGGCAGCACCTTCACCGGCCACAGCGTCACCTGACGCGGCGGCACAGGCGAGTGAACCGCCATTGCCACCTGTGACACAACCGCCCGTGACACAAGCGCCCGCCCCCGAACCGGACGCGGCACCCGGGACAGAAACCGCGACCGCGACCGAAACCCGTGTTGAAACCCCGGCTAAACCGGCCGTGGTGCCTGCGCCGGAGCCCGACAAGCTGCCTCAGGTGGCATCGGTACCGCAATTACCGCAACTCGCTCCGACTGGGCGCGCTCTCAGGCCGGCACCGGATCCGGCACTGGTCGAACAGTCGAGCTTCGGTCCGTTGCCGCGGATAAGCGAAAATGGTCGCGAGCCTTGGCAGGCCTATGCGCGCCCGGCCGACGGCCGCACGGATCGTCCGCGTGTTGCGGTCATTCTCAGCGGACTCGGGCTTTCAAGCGCGGCGACGGAAGCTGCGATTCAGGGCTTGCCGGGTGAAGTTACGCTGGCGTTTCAGCCCTTTGCCGACAACATTCAGCAATGGATCAGGCTCGCCCGCGCGGCGGGGCATGAGGTGTTGCTCAATCTGCCGATGGAGCCCGTCGACTTCCCTGCCAACGATCCGGGCCCACGGGCGCTCTTCGTCACCCTGTCACCCGATGAGAACGAGGAACGGCTGCGCTGGGCCCTGTCACGCGTCACCGGCTATGTCGGGGTGGTCAACCATATGGGGTCACGCTTCACGACGTCGCGTGAGTCGATGAAGCCCATACTGGCCGAGATCAAGGCGCGGGGTCTGCTCTATGTCGATGCGCGCTCTTCGGCGCGCAGTGTCGCGACAATCATGGCCTCGGAAATGCAAGTTCCCCGCGCGATCAACGATCGTTTCCTGGACGCACGAGAAGTGTCCCGCGTGACGATCGATGCGCGGCTGACTGAGATCGAACGGATCGCCAAGGATGCCGGTGTTTCGATCGCCATCGGGCAGGGGTTCCCGGTCACGATTGAACGCGTTCGTGAATGGGCACAGACACTGGACAGCAAGGGTCTGACGCTGGTTCCCGTCTCCGCACTGGTCAATACACAGGCGGACCGGTGAGCAGGCTGATCGCGACCGAGGCCGATGCACAATTCTACCGGCCGTGCGCCGGCGTCATGCTGGTTAACTCTGAAGGCCGGATTTGGGTTGGCGAGCGTGATGATTTTCCAGGCGCATGGCAGATGCCCCAGGGCGGGATTGATGCCGGTGAAGACCCGCGCGCTGCAGCCCTGCGGGAACTATCCGAGGAAACCAGCGTCTCGAATGTGGCGTTCCTGGCCGAGGCACCAGACTGGCTAAAGTATGATTTGCCGCCGGAATTGTCCGGGCGGGCCTGGAAGGGCCGCTGGCGTGGGCAGATGCAAAAATGGTTCGCCTTCCGGCATCTCGGCGACGATGCCGAAATCGACGTGACGGGTGTGGAATCACCTGAGTTCGGACGCTGGCGCTGGGTCGGACCCGACGAGTTGCCGCAGGTCATTGTCGATTTCAAACGCCCGGTCTATGAAGCGTTGGTCGAGATATTCCAACCGCACATTATTTGGTAACCGGGTTTGGCGTCAGGCTGTCGCGGGCTCGTCGCGACTGTTGGCCCGCGCGTTCATGAACCAGCAAGTCACGCGTGCGATCCAGTTGGCGATCTTGCCATGGGGCGAAAAGCCCATGGCCTTGAAGATCAGTCTCACCGCACGTTCCACATGGTGTGTCTCGTAGAAGCCGTAGGCGCGAGACATATAGGCGCGAACACAGCGTTTGCGATTGTAGGGCTCGCCGTTGTTGTTGGCGGCGTGATAGGCGTAGGCGAGCTCATCGTCCTCGGTCTCACCGATGCGGCCGATACCAACCATGAGCCGTTTGATGCGCCCCAACCGCTCGATCGTCCGATAGCGTTCCATGTGGGTATAGAAGAGCTTGTAGTGGCGGATCTCGTCATGGGCGATCCGGCGGCAAATTTCCCGTAACGCTGGCTCGTCCGTCGCTTCGCGCAGCGCGGTGTAATAGGACGAAGTTCCGACCTCGACCATGCAGCGCGCGACCAGTTCGCCGCAGCGCGTGCCGCGGACGGATTGCTCGGCCGTAACCGGGAGCTGAATTTTCTCGGAGAAATCGGCAAAACGGGTTTCGAAATCGAAATCGGGGTCGGCCATCTTCGCCCAGCGCGCGAGCACCTTGCCATGCTGGACCTCCTCAAGAGACCAGCGCCGCGCGGCGTCCTGGAATTCCGGGTCGTCGCTGAAGACGTTGCACAGATAGTCGGCGTAGATGTTGCCATTGAACTCGACCATGGCGGCTGCTTTCACGATACGCAGCATCTCCGGGTCAACCTTCGTCGGGTCGAACTGATCCCATGGGATGTCGTCGGTCGTCCAGTGTCTGCTTTGATCTTCGATCATGACGTCACATCAACGAGTGGCATGCGAATCCAAAGTCCGCGTCACCATTATATATCGTCGGATATGTCGTGCTGTCAAAACCCTGTGCACAGAAGCGCAATATAGGGCAAATTGTTGATTTTATTGATAAACCAGATTGTCGAGCGAGACGATCTTCGCGCGCGCGGTAGCTGCGCGTGCTTCGGCCAGCGCCAACTGGGTCGCATCCCCGCCGGCGTCGCGGATATCGTCGTTCGCGTCCTGCAGGTCTTTCTCGACGCTGGCCCGGTCGATGTCGTCGAGCGCGACGGCCTCTTCGGCCAGAACGGTGCAGCGCGCCGTCGTGACTTCGGCGAATCCACCGGCCACGAAGATGCGGGTTTTCACCGAGCCACCCTCGAACACATGGATCACGCCGGGGCGCACGGTCGAAATCATCGGCGCGTGGCCCGGCAGGACGCCGAAGTCGCCTTCGACGCCGGGGACCACCACCATCTCGACATCCTCCGAGAGCAACAGCTTCTCGGGTGACACAAGTTCGAACTGAACCGCGTTGTCCGCCACGTGTCGTCTCCGCTAGGCCGCTTCGGCGGCCATCGTCTGGGCCTTTTCGACGGCCTCATCGATGGTGCCGACCATGTAGAACGACGCTTCAGGCAGGTCGTCATGGTCGCCGTTGATGATTTGCTGGAAGCCCTTGATCGTGTCCTCGAGGGCCACGAACTTGCCGGGGGAACCGGTGAAGACTTCGGCCACATGGAACGGCTGGGACAGGAAGCGCTGGATCTTACGGGCGCGTGCGACCGTCATTTTGTCCTCTTCGGACAATTCGTCCATACCCAGAATGGCGATGATTTCCTGCAACCCCTTGTAGGCCTGCAGTGTCTCCTGGACTTCACGGGCGACACCGTAATGCTCCTCGCCAATGATCCGCGCATCGAGGATGCGGCTCGTGGAATCGAGCGGGTCGACAGCGGGGTAAATGCCCAGCTCAGCGATCTGTCGCGACAGGGTGGTCGTCGCGTCCAGATGCGAGAAGGTCGTCGCAGGCGCCGGATCGGTCAAATCATCGGCCGGCACGTAAATCGCCTGGACTGAGGTGATCGAGCCCTTGTTGGTCGAGGTGATGCGTTCCTGCAGGGTGCCCAGCTCCGTGCCCAGTGTCGGCTGATAACCAACCGCCGAAGGGATACGGCCGAGCAGGGCCGACACTTCGGAACCCGCCTGGGTGAAGCGGAAGATGTTGTCGACGAAGAACAGCACGTCCTGACCTTCCTCGTCGCGGAAATACTCGGCCTGGGCCAGGCCGGTCAGCGCCACGCGGGCACGTGCCCCCGGCGGCTCGTTCATCTGGCCATACACAAGGGCGGCCTTGGATTCGCCGTCGGGCTGGATGACGCCTGATTCCATCATCTCGTGATAGAGATCGTTGCCTTCGCGTGTACGTTCGCCCACGCCCGCGAACACCGAATAGCCGCCATGGCCCTTCGCGATGTTGTTGATCAGCTCCATGATCAGAACCGTCTTGCCGACGCCCGCGCCGCCGAACAGGCCGATCTTGCCGCCCTTGGCGTAAGGCGTGAGCAGGTCGACAACCTTGATGCCCGTGACAAGCTGCTCGGTCTCGGTCGACTGATCCATGAAGGCCGGCGCTTCGCGGTGGATCGGGAACTTCTGGGCCGTGTTGATCGGGCCGCGTTCATCGATCGGTTCACCGATCACGTTCATGATGCGGCCGAGCGTCTCCGGACCGACCGGCACGCTGATCGGGGCGCCGGTGTCTGTGACTTCCTGGCCACGCACGAGGCCCTCGGTGGTGTCCATGGCGATCGTGCGCACGGTGTTTTCACCAAGATGCTGGGCCACCTCAAGAATCAGGCGGTTGCCGTGGTTATCGGATTCCAGCGCGTTCAGGATCGGTGGGAGTTCGCTGTCGAACTTCACGTCGACGACAGCGCCGAGTACCTGGGTGATCTTGCCGACAATATTCTTGGACATAGTGTTCTCCTCGCCCGTTTTGAGCCGAGTGGTCTAGAGCGCTTCAGCGCCAGAGATGATTTCGATGAGTTCTGTTGTGATCGCCGCCTGGCGTGTTCGGTTGTACTCGATGGACAGGCGGTTGATCATATCGCCTGCATTTCGTGTGGCGCTGTCCATGGCCGTCATCCGAGCGCCCTGTTCGGAGGCGAAGGATTCGAGCATCGCACGGAAGACCTGAACCGACAGGTTGCGTGGGAGCAGGTCTGTCAGGATTTCTTTCTCGTCCGGCTCATATTCGTAGGCCGCGTTGCCCGCGACCTCTGAATCGTCATCCGCCGCATCCGAAGCATCGGCCTCGGGCAGGGCAAACGGAATGAGCTGCTGCGGGGTGACGTCCTGCGTCAGCGCGGAAATGAACTTGTTGTAGACGATGGTGCAGACATCGCATTCGCCCGCCTCGAACATCGTGCGCACGCGCTGGGCGATTTCAACCGCCGTCTCGAAGCGGGGTGCGGGACGCGCCGTGTCTTCGAGTGTGTCAATAATCATGCTGCCGAATTCAGCGCGCAGAATGCCGCGGCCCTTACGGCCCACGATGAGCAGTTTGACCTCTTTGCCTTCGGCGCGCAGGGAAAGAATTTGCTGCCGCGTCCATCGGCCGATACTGCCGTTGAAACCGCCACACAGGCCGCGGTCGGTCGTCATGACCACGAGCAGGTGGACATTGTCCTTGCCGCTACCGGCGAGCAGGGGTGGCGCATTGCCCGACGCCGCAGCACTTACCGCGAGGGAACCAAGCATGCGCTCCATACGCTCCGAATAAGGACGTGCCGCGATCGCTTCTTCCTGCGCGCGGCGCAGCTTCGCAGCGGCAACCATCTTCATCGCCGACGTAATACGCTGCGTCGACTTTACGGACGCGATCCTGACGCGGAATTCCTTGAGGCTTGCCATCGTCTTGTCTTTGCGCTTGCTGCGGTCCTGTGGGCTTTAGGCGAACGTCTTCACGAACGCCGAAGCAGTCTCTTCGAGCTTCTTCTCGGTCTCGTCGCTCAGTGCGCCGCTCTCACGGATGTCCGTGAGTATGTCCGCATGATTGTCGCGAACATGATCCAGGAACTGGCTCTCGAAGCGGTTCACGTCGTTCACCGCGATACTGTCCAGATGGCCGCGCACGCCGGCGAAAATGGCCACGACCTGGTCTTCCACCGCGAGCGGCGCATATTGCGGCTGCTTCAGAAGCTCGGTCAGACGGGCACCGCGCGCCAGCAATTGCTGGGTGACGCGGTCGAGATCGGATGCGAACTGCGAGAACGCCTCCATCTCACGATACTGGGCGAGCTCAAGCTTGATGCTTCCCGCGACGGCCTTCATGGCCTTGGTCTGTGCGGCGGAGCCGACGCGGCTCACCGACAGGCCGACGTTAATCGCCGGGCGGACGCCCTTATAGAAGAGGTCCGTCTCGAGGAAGATCTGGCCGTCCGTGATCGAAATCACGTTGGTCGGAATATAGGCCGACACGTCGTTGGCCTGGGTCTCGATGACAGGCAGTGCGGTCAGCGAGCCCGAGCCGCTGTCCGGGCCCATCTTCGCCGCACGTTCGAGCAGGCGGGAATGGAGATAGAAGACGTCACCGGGGAACGCTTCACGTCCCGGCGGGCGGCGCAGAAGCAGGGACATCTGACGATACGCCGTGGCCTGCTTCGAGAGATCGTCATAGAAGATGACCGCATGCCGGCCACTGTCGCGGAAGAACTCGCCCATGGCGCAGCCGGCATAAGGAGCCAGAAACTGCAGCGGCGCAGGCTCCGACGCGGTTGCGGCGACGACGATGGTGTAATCCATCGCGCCGTATTCTTTCAGGGTCTTCACAACCTGGGCGACGGTCGAACGCTTCTGACCGATGGCAACATAGATGCAGTAGAGCTTCTTGGACTCGTCGCCGGCGTCGTTGATTTTTTTCTGGTTCAGGATGGTGTCGAGAATCACGGCGGTTTTGCCGGTCTGGCGGTCACCAATGATCAGTTCACGCTGTCCGCGGCCGACGGGCACCAGCGCGTCGAGCGCCTTCAGGCCGGTCTGTACCGGCTCGCTGACCGATTCACGCGGGATAATGCCCGGCGCCTTGACGTCAACCAGGCGGCGCTCGCTGGAGTCGAGATCACCCGCACCGTCGATCGGATTGCCCAGCGCGTCAACAACGCGGCCTAGCAGGCCCATGCCGACAGGCACGTCGACGATATCGCCGGTCCGTTTGACCGTGTCGCCTTCCTTGATGTCACGGTCACTGCCGAAAATAACGATACCGACATTGTCGGTCTCGAGATTCAGCGCCATGCCCATAATTCCGCCGGGGAACTCGACCATCTCGCCGGCCTGTACGTTGTCGAGGCCATAAACGCGCGCGACACCGTCACCGACCGAAAGAACCTGTCCCACTTCAGAGACATCGGCCTCGGCATCGAAATTGGCGATCTGATCCTTCAGGATCGCCGAAATTTCTGCGGCACGAATTTCCATCCTCTACGCTCCCTTCATGGCAAACTGCAGGCGCTGAAGCTTGGTTTTCAGCGATGCATCGATCATCCGCGAACCGACCCGGACCACCAGCCCGCCAATGAGCGAGGGATCCACTTTCGGTTCAACGGTTATTTTTCCACCCAATTTTGCACGCAAACTCTCTGTGAGCTGCTGCAGTTGTTCATCATTCAGCGCGCGAGCCGACGATACCTCGGCGGTGATTTCGCCGCGCCGACGCGCCAGTTCGGCCAGATAGGCCTCGATCATGGCGGCCAGGGCGAACAGCCGGTTGTTTTCGGCCGCGACACCGACAAAGCGTCGGGTTAATTCGTTCGCGCCGCCTTGCTCCAGGATCGCCGCCATCGCACCCGCTTTTTCAACGCGGTTGATCAATGGCGAACGCAGGAGCTTCGTCAGCTCCTCGCTGTCTGCAATGATATCTTTCAGGTCTGCGAGATCAGCGGCCACCTCGTCGAGGCACTTGGCCTCGTCCGCGAGCTCGTAGAGTGCGAGCCCGTACCGTTCCGCGATATCACCGACAACACTTGTATCCGCCGCCACTTTGCGACCGCCCCCCCGGAGCTCGTTTTTGCTTGCGCGATTAGTTTTAACCGATTGATATCTATGGATATTTTTCGGCCGCCGTCTGACGAGAAGTGACCCGTCAACGAGGCAGGCGCTTGGTAGCATAAGGCTTGGGGGCTGGCAAGCGTACCGCAGCGCAAAAACTTTAGAAAAGCGCCGGATTTTCGGTTGTTCGTAATGGCGGCGTTTCGTCGCGCATGGTCGTCGCGGCCCGACATGCGCCGGACAACCCGGATTCTAGAGGAAACTATACGGGTCAATATCGACCCGCACCCGAGCGCTTGAGGGTACCTTGATTTGCGCGAACCATGCGCGGACGAGCCCCTGGATCGGTTGATCGAGCCCGGCCTTGAGCAAAAGCCGGCGCCGATGCTGGCCACGCAGGAGAGCGAGAGGGGCAGGTGCGGGGCCCAGCACCCGCACTCCGGGGCCGTCGGGAGCGCAGCGGGCAAGCGCGCGGGCCAGCTCGTCGGCGACCTGCGGATCCCGGCTTGAGACAATAACGGCGGCCAGGCGTCCGAACGGTGGCCAGGCACCGGTTCGACGCGCCTCCGTCTCGAGCGCCATGAACCCATCCCGGTCACCGGTTGCCAGGGCCTGCATGACGGGATGATCGGGCTGGAAGGTCTGGATCAGCACTCGGCCCGGACGCTCGGCGCGTCCGGCACGGCCGGACACTTGTTGCAGCACCTGATAGGTGCGTTCGGCCGCGCGCAGGTCGCCGCCGGAGAGTCCCAGGTCTGCATCGACGATCCCGACGAGGGTCAGATTTGGAAAATGATGGCCCTTGGCGACCATCTGGGTGCCGATCAGAATGTCGATCTCCTGATTCTCGACCGCGCGCACCAAATGCTGTGCGGCTTCGGGACCACGCATGGTGTCGCTGGTCATGATTTCCATACGCGCGTCTGGCAGCAGCGCCTTGACCTCTTCGGCGATCCGCTCGACCCCCGGACCGCAGGCGACGAGCGTGTCGACGTTGTCACAAGACGGGCAATTGGTCGGGGCCGGCACCTCGTATCCGCAATGGTGGCACTGCAGACGCTTGCGAAACCGGTGTTCGGTGAGCCATGCGCTGCAGCTCGGACAGGCGAAGCGGTGGCCGCATGTGCGGCAGAGTGTCAGCGGGGCGTATCCCCGTCGGTTGAGGAACAGGAGCGCCTGTTCGCCATCGGCAATATTCTGGGTGAGCGCGGCCACCAGCGGTTCGGAAATGAAACGATCGGCGCGCAGTTCGCTGTCGCGCATGTCGATTGTCTCGATGGTCGGCAGCGCCGACAGGCCGAACCGTTCGGGAAGGGCGATCGCCTTGTAGCGTTCACGTTCGACGTTGACGCGGGTCTCCAGGGACGGCGTGGCAGACGCGACGATGATCGAGCAGTCGGCAATTCGGGCCCGCACGACGGCCATGTCGCGACCGTGATAGGACACGCCGTCTTCCTGCTTGAAGGCGGATTCATGTTCTTCGTCGACGATCAGCAGTCCAAGCTCGGGGAAGGGCAGGAAAAGCGCGGAGCGGGCGCCCACCACCACGCGGGCATCCCCGTCGGCTACGGCTCGCCATGTTTTGCGCCGGCGGACCTGGCTGAGGTCCGAATGCCAAATCGCTGGTGCCACGCCGAACCGCCGTTCGAACCGGTCGAGCCATTGTGGTGTCAGTGCGATCTCGGGCAGCAACACCAGCACTTGCCGACCTGCTGTGAGCGCCGCGGCAAGCGCTTCGAAATAGACTTCGGTTTTCCCCGAGCCCGTCACCCCGTCCAGCAGCGTGACCGAAAAACAATCGGCCGCCACATCATCACACAGCGCGCGCGCGGCCTGTGTCTGGTCGTCGGACAGCGCCATGCCGGGTCGGGAGACGTCGGGGACGGGGAAGGCGGGTGGGGCGACCAGTTCAACCCGCTCCAATGCGCCCGCATCGGCCAGGCCCTTGATGACACTTTGGGTGACCCCGGCCTCATTCGCCAGGTCGCGGGCGGTCAGCGGCGGTCCGTCTCGCAACACGTCCATCACCCGCGCCCGCGCTGCCGTAATGCGAAGGTCATCCGGAATTGTGGCCGCAAGATACGCTGTGACGGGTTTGGGGGGTGTCAGCGCGTCAGGCGTGCGCAGTGCCATGCGCAGCACGGCACCCGGGGCGCTCAATGTGTAGGCGGCAACCCAATCGATAAAATGTCGCGACTGCTCGGGCAGCGGGCGGGTGTCGATCCGTTCGGTGATCGGGCGTAGTTTTTTTTCGTCCACATCCCCGGTGGCCGGGCCCCACACCACGCCCGTCATCTCGCGTGATCCGAGGGGAGCGTGCACGAAGTCACCAAGTTGCAGAACCATGTCCACCGGCACCTTGTAGTCATAGGGACCGGCGACGGGCAGCGGCAGCAATACGCTGATTGTATCGGCGGACATGTCCGTGGGGTTGTCGCGTCCGGGTGTGGTGGTGTCTGTCAGGGGCATCGGGTACACTTTATCCGGCGACTCGCAGTCGGCCAACGCATGGCGCAGGCGATTGCGAGAACAATTTTCTGGCGCATCGAAAACACGACGCGAAAGAAGGAATTCGGGGAATGAAGTTTTTTGTGGATACCGCCGATCTGGCGGAAATTCGCGACCTGGCCGACAGCGGCCTGGTGGATGGGGTGACAACGAACCCGTCCCTGATCGCGAAATCGGGGCGGAACATGCTCGATGTCATCGCCGAGATTTGCGACGTCGTTCCCGGGCCTGTCAGCGCGGAAGTTACGGCGACGGATTTCGAGACCATGATGGCCGAGGCCGACGTGCTCTCAGCCATCTCGAAGAACGTGACGATCAAGGTTCCGTTGACGCCTGCCGGCCTGAAGACGTGCAAGGCGCTGCGAGAGCGCGACATCATGGTCAACGTGACCCTCTGCTTCTCAGCGGCCCAGGCCGTCCTGGCGGCCAAGGCCGGCGCGAGCTTCATCTCGCCGTTCGTGGGACGCCTCGACGATATGGGATTGCGCGGCATCGACCTGATCGAGGACATCGTTGAGATCTATGCCCAATACGACAATTTCGAGACCGAGGTTCTCGTGGCTTCGATCCGCGGTCCGGCCCATGTGGTTGAATCTGCGATGGCGGGCGCACATGTCGTGACCTTGCCGCCGAACGTATTGCGTCAGCTGTACAAGCATCCGCTGACGGATAATGGTTTGGCCGCTTTCCTGAAGGATTGGGAGGCGACCGGGCAGTCGATCCTGGAACAGGCGAATGACCGGAAGAATGCCGCAGAATAATAAGCCGAACAGCTGGCGGGTCGCGGAGGCATGGCGGTGAGCACCAAGGCTCCGCGTCAGGATGCGTCCGTGCCAATCGAGCTGAACGAAGCCCAGGTCGCCGATTTTCTGCAAACCAACCCGGACTTTCTGAGGCGTCATCCCGAGCTGCTTTCGGTGCTGGTTGCGCCCGAACGCGCATTCGCCGATGTGGACCCCGCGGGAGGCGAGGTTGTCGATCTTCAGGACGCCATGCTCGCGCGGGTGCGCGCGGATCTCGGCACGCAGCGCGAGCAGTGCAATGATCTGATTGATGCTGGCCGCGCCAACCTGCAAAGCCAGAACCGCATCCACGCGGCCGTCGTGGCGCTTCTCAAGGCGCGCTCGCTGGATCATCTGATCGAGCTCCTGACAATCGACCTTGTGGGGCTCCTGCATGTTGATGCTGCCGCATTGTGTCTTGAGGGCGGTGCCGTCGCGCCGTCCAGCAACCAGGGTGTGCGCGTTGTTCCGCGCGGAACGATCGATCGGCTCGTCGATGTCTCGCGCGTGGTGACGTTGCGCGCGGACATTGAGGGCGATCGCAGGCTCTATGGCGAAGCGGCAGGGCTCGTGCGTTCCGAGGTGTTGTTGCGCCTCACGGTGCGCGAGGACGCGCCGATTGCCTTGTTGGCGCTTGGAAGCCGTGACCCGCAGCGCTTCCATGAAGGTCAGGGATCTGAACTCCTGGTGTTCCTGGCGGCCATCATGGAACACAGCATCCGCACATGGCTCGACCTGCCGCGCTGAATAAGTTCGATATCTCGTCGGCACCCGCCGCACGCGATCTGAGCGATGCGTTGGCAAGCTGGCGGAGCCTGCTTCTCACCGAGCGCCGTTCCTCCGAGCATACGGTCTCGGCCTATCTCCGCGACGTTTGCGCTTTTTTGAATTTTCTGTCCGAACATTGTGGCGGGACGGTTTCACTTGAGACCCTGTTCGCACTCAAGCCTGGCGATTTCCGCGCCTGGCTCGCGATGCGCAGCACGGCGGGATATGCCCGCAGTTCGACGTCTCGGGCGCTTTCGTCCGTGCGCATGTTGTTTCGTTACCTCGACCGGGAAGGGTTTGGGCACAACCCGGCCATCGGTGCGGTGCGTGGACCCCGCTTGCCGCGTGCGGTTCCCAAGGCGCTGAGCCGCCCCGAGACCGAAGATTTGTTGCAGGCGATGGACCAGGGTGAAGCCGCACCGGCATGGATTACCGCGCGCGATATCGCTGTCGTCCTGCTGCTCTATGGGTGTGGGCTGCGGATATCCGAGGCGCTGGATCTCAACAAACGGGACATGCCCGATGACGACAGCCTGACGGTGGTCGGCAAGGGAGGAAAAGCCCGGATGGTGCCCGTGTTGCCGGCGGTACACGAGGCGCTCGACACTTATCTTTCGACCTGTCCCCACGCGCTGACACCGGACGGTCCCTTGTTCGTCGGGGTTCGGGGCGGTCGGCTCAGCCCGCGGGTAGTGCAGAAACGGGTGCAGGCATTGCGCCTGGCGCTTGGCCTGCCGCGCGAGACCACACCCCATGCGCTGCGCCATTCCTTCGCCACCCATCTTCTGGCAGCCGGGGGCGATCTTCGCGCCATTCAGGAGTTGCTCGGGCATGCGTCCTTGTCGACGACCCAACGCTATACCGATGTCGACAGCGCGCGCTTGCTTGAGGTTTACGGCAAGGCCCATCCGCGGGCCCAGAAAAGCTAATCAGAGCTCGTCGCGGAAACAAACCACGTCATATTCCAGCATGCGGCCATAGTGGCGGCTCCAGTAACCCGGGATGACGAGATGCGGGCGGAGCCCCTGTGTCGCAAGCTGTTCGAGCAACGGCAGATGGTCCGGCTGGCCCTCGTAGATAGGCTGGATGGACAACTCCAGCTGAACGCCGGTTATCCGGTCCCAGTATCCGGCTGCACCGGCAAGCACCTGGGCTTCGAAACCCTGGGTGTCGGATTTCAAGAATATCGGTGTCCCATCGCTGGCATGCGCCGCGAGCGCGTCGGCCACGGTGGTCACGGGCACGGTCTCGGTGCCCGTGGATCGGGTGCTGGCCAGTCGCTCATGCGCGGTGGCGTCGAGCGGCAGGATGGAGCTCATGTCTGATTCCGCCGACATGTGGATTTGCGTCTCGCCCGGTACCGCACCCACTGCGGTACGCGGCGCCAGGTCCCAGTTTGGGTCACCGGCGCTTCGCCCGGTCAGTTGCGCATGCGCGCTCGAAAGCGGCTCGAACGAAACGATCCGGCCCGGATAGCCGTTCTTTCGGATCGCGTTTGCGTACTGGCCGACATTTGCGCCGATATCGAATACGCAACCAACCTCATGGCGCGCCAACAACGAGACGATCTGCGCCCAGTGTTTTGCCCCGCCCGGGAAGGGTGTGATGTCAAAGCCGATGCGGCGGGCGAGTTTGCGTGTGAATCCGACCATGGAATGGGTGCCAAGCGATGATGTGGGACTTCGGTCATGCCGGAGGCGGCAGGGCACGAGGCTACCATCGAATCGCCTAGAATCGCACATAAGGTGCGATTGCACGCTGCGATACAGGACGTTAGCTTGCGGTACTACTCCCAGAGATTTTAACCTGTATGTCGAATCCCGATGTCACGCCGCGTAGCTTTGAAGCCAGGGTTTTCTGGCGGCTTGTGACACCGTTTGTCCTTGCGGTGCTCGTCGTCGCCGCCTCGGCCGCGGTCGTCATCAACTTGTCGGCACGCGGACAGGATCAAATTGCAGCTGAAGCGTCCGAAACCCTTGTGCGCGCGCTTGTGTCGGGGTTCGAGAGCGACCTCGACCGGCTCATCTATGACTATAGTTGGTGGGATGTCGCGGTAGAGAATCTTGTCCTCGATCTGAACAAGGATTGGGCGGACAACAACATCGGAACCTACGCCGCGGAGACATTCGGGTTGTCGGAATCCTTTGTTATCCAGCCAGACAATGGAACGAAGATCGCCTATGTCGATGGCGTGCCTTCGCGCGCGGATGCGTGGGACTATTTCGGACCTGGTCTGGATGTGCTGGTGCGCGATGCGCGCGCCGCATCCATGTTTGAGCCGGCGCCGGTGGCAGGATATTTCCTGCGCGACGGAAATCTGCACCTGGTCACGGCCAGCGCGTTGACCCGTGAGAACCCGATCGGCGCCGAAACCGAACGCCATGTGCGCGATGTCCTCGTGTATGGCCAGAAAATCTCGGCGGATTTCCTGAACGAATTGTCGGCGGGCTTTGCGATTGACGAGCTCGCAATCGTCCATGTGTCTCCGGCTGACGACCCCTCCCGGATTTTGGTTTCCCTCTCTGCACCCGGCGGCGACACCCTCGCCTGGCTGACATGGCGTGCACCGCGCCCCGGCGCGGAGTTGATTGCGTCTCTGCGTGTCTGGTGGGCTCTGGGGGTTCTCATTGTACTGCTGTTGAGCCTTTTGTTCGTGCGTCAGGTCTTGCGCACGGCCCGGCGTGTTGCCGACCACAATCGTCAGTTGGATGAGAAAGACCGCCAGATTGCGCAGTCGAGCAAACTGGCGCTATTAGGCGAGATGGCGGCTGGACTGGTGCATGAGCTGACCCAGCCGCTAAACATCATCCGCATGGCGGCGGAACGGACCCAAAGCAAGTATCAGGTCGAAGACGGAGATCCGGAATCCGAGACGATCGGCAGCCAGCTCGAGATCATTGCCGGGCAGACTGAGCGCATGGCTGGGACAATCCAGAGTATGCGAATTTTCAGCCGCGATGACTACGGCCGCAAGGTTGCATTCGACCCCGCCCAATCGGTCGACCAGGCGGTTGGGTGGTTGCGTTCCGAGTTTGAGGAACGCGCGATATCCCTCGAGGTTGAAGCGCCGGCGCAGTGTGGCCGTGTTTTCGGGGAACCGTCGCGGTTCGAACAGGTGATCGTCAATCTGCTGATCAATGCCCGCGATGCGGTCGAACAGAATACAGACGGATCTGTCACGTCAGACCCTTCGCGGAACGTCAGTGTCACCGTTACCGATGATCCTGTGCGCGAGCGGGTGACCATCGCAGTCCGCGACAATGGCCAGGGCATTCCCGCGGAACATATCGACCGCGTGTTCGAACCATTCTTCACCACCAAGGACCCGGGCTCGGGCACCGGCCTGGGGCTTTCGATTTCCTATGGCATCGTCAGCGGGATGAACGGAACGCTGCGCGTGGAGAACATCGATGATGGCGCTCTGTTCCGCGTCGAGTTGCCGCGAATTATGCCTGCCGATGTAGCGGGTGCATCTGCAGTGTCGATCGATCTAGAATAAGCCCATGACCGACGCCCACATCCTTGTCGTCGACGACGAACCGCTCGCGGCCGAACAAGTGGCGCGCTTTCTCGAAAGTCCGTCCGTGCGCACCAGCACGGCCGGCAGCGGGCGCAGCGCGCTGGCGCTGCATCAGCGCGATCCCGCGGATATGATTGTCACCGATCTTCGCATGCCCGACGGCGACGGGGTGGAGTTGATCCACGCCATCCGGTCTGGGGATACCGACCTTCCGATCATTGTCGTGACCGGCCAGGTCCTGCGTGAGGCAGAGGCGGAGGCCCTCGACGCGGGCGCGACGGTTCTGCTGCGCAAGCCGCTCGACTTGGGTGAGCTCGCTGCCGCATTCAGCGCCAATCTCAAAGGCGACTGACACCGCTGCCAGACGGAGCCGCCAAAGCGACCGGCGGCAATCTCTAGATATGAATGGTGCGCTTGCCCACGGCGAGTGCGGCTTCCTTGACCGCTTCGGCCAATGTCGGGTGCCCATGACAGGTGCGCGCGATATCCTCGGCCGATGCGCCGAACTCCATCCCCACGACAATCTCGTGAATCAGGGTGCCCGCGTCGGGCCCGATGATATGCGCTCCGAGAATTCGATCCGTCTTCGCGTCGGCCAGAATTTTCACGAAGCCATCGGTTTCGTTGGCGGCGCGCGCGCGGCCGTTGGCTGAGAAGGGGAATGTGCCGGCGTTGTATTCTATGCCGGCCTCTTTGAGCTGTTCCTCGGTCTTGCCGACTGCTGCGACCTCGGGCCAGGTGTAGACGATCCCGGGGATGGTTTCGTAGTTCACATGGCCGGTCTCGCCGGCGATGATCTCCGCCGCCGCGACGCCTTCGTCCTCGGCCTTGTGGGCCAGCATCGGGCCGGGTACGCAATCGCCGATGGCGAAGATGCCCGCAACGTTGGTTTGGTAATTCGCATCGATCTCGATGACGCCGCGGTCGTCGGTCTTGACGCCGACATTGGCGAGGCCGAGGCCGTCCGTGTAGGGGCGCCGACCGATCGCGACCAGGACTGTGTCGCATTCGATGGTCTCGCTGTCGCCGCCTGCGGCGGGCTCTACCGAGAGCTTGATCTTGGCCTTCAGAGTCTCGGCACCGGTCACCTTGGTGCCGAGCTTGAAGGTCATTCCTTGCTTCTTGAGGATGCGCTGGAAGGTCTTGGCGACTTCACCGTCCATGCCCGGTGTGATGCGGTCGAGGAATTCAACCACCGTAACCTCGGCGCCGAGCCGGGCCCAGACCGACCCCATCTCCAGCCCGATATAGCCACCGCCGATCACCACCAGATGCTTGGGAACGCTCTCGAGCACCAGCGCGCCAGTCGAACTGACGATTCGCTTCTCATCGACCTCCACACCGGGCAGGGGCATGGATTCCGATCCCGTCGCGATCAGGACATTCTTGGTCTTGAGTGTCAGCGGCGCGCCGTCTTCGGGCGTCACCACGACTTCCTGTGCGCTCTTGATCTCGGCGAGGCCAAACACCGACGTGACTTTATTCTTCTTGAACAGGAATTCGATGCCCTGGGTGTTGTCGTCCACGACCTTGGTCTTGTGGGCCATCATCGCGTCGAGATCGAACGAGACATTGTCGACCTTGACGCCATGGGCGGTGAGCCCGTGCTGGGCGTGGGTGTAATGCTCGGATGATTGCAGCAGGGCCTTCGACGGGATGCAGCCGATGTTGAGGCAGGTGCCGCCCAGGGTCGCGCGTTTCTCCACGCAGGCGACGTTGAGGCCGAGTTGTGCGGCGCGGATCGCGGCGACATAGCCGCCCGGTCCGGCGCCGATCACGACGAGATCGAAAGTCTGTTCGTCAGCCATGTCGTTCTACACCTCGATGAGAAGACGCTCCGGGTCCTCGATTGCCTGCTTGATGCGTACCAGGAAGGTCACGGCCTCGCGCCCGTCGATAATCCGATGGTCATAGCTCAGCGCCAGATACATCATCGGGCGGATGACGATCTCGTCGTCGACCACCACCGGTCGCTTGACGATGTTGTGCATGCCCAGGATGCCCGACTGGGGCGGGTTCAGGATCGGTGTCGAAAGCATCGAACCGAAGATGCCGCCATTGGTGATCGTAAAGGTGCCGCCCGTGAGCTCCTTCATGGTCAGCTTGCCGTCGCGTGCGCGCTGTCCGAAATCGGCGATCTGGCCTTCGATCCCGGCGAAGCTCTGCTTGTCGGCGTCACGCAGAACCGGGACGACCAGTCCCTGCGCGCCACCAACGGCGATGCCGATGTCGTAATAGTTCCGGTAAATGATCTCGTCGCCATGGATCTCCGCATTGACCGACGGCAGCTCCTTCAGGGCATTGATCGCCGCCTTCACAAAGATACTCATGAAGCCGAGTTTCACGCCGTGTTTCTTCTCGAAATCATCGCGGTAGCGGGCGCGCAGATCCATCACGCCCTGCATGTCGACCTCGTTGAAGGTCGTCAGCATCGCCGCATTGTTCTGGGCCTGCTTGAGGCGGGTGGCGACGGTCTGGCGCAGCTTGGACATGCGCACACGTTCCTCACCGCGCGGGTCTTCTGCGCGTTCGGGCAGATCGCCGGCCTTGGTGAACCCCACAGCAGCCGGTGCCGCAGCAGCGGCCGGGCTCGCTTTGCCGCCGGATGCACGATTGTCGAGATAGCGCATCACATCGCCTTTGGTGATGCGTCCGTCGCGGCCGGTGGCCGGAATAGCAGCTGGATCGAGGCCGTTTTCATCGACCAGCTTCTGGACTGCCGGGGCGAGGGGGTAGTCGATGTTTGCGCTCACGGCGGCTGGTTCGGCTGCGGGTGCGGCTGTCGGTGCGGCTGTCGGTGCTGTCGTGGCCGCAGTTGCTGCACTTGCGACGTCGCCTGTGGTGATACGGCCGACGATTGCGCCAACTTCCACATCGACGCCCTCATCGGCGACGATCTCGACCAGGGCGCCCGCGGCGGGGGCTGGTAGTTCGGCGGTCACCTTGTCGGTTTCAATCTCGACCAGCGGCTCGTCGGCGGCGAAGCTTTCGCCGACCTGTTTGAGCCAGCGGCCGACCGTGCCTTCGGTAACGGATTCGCCCAGTTCGGGTACCGTGACATCCATGGTCTCGCCGGATGCAGCAGCAACGGGGGCTGCCGCGGGTTCAGGTGCGGCCGCAGGGGCGGCTTGGCTGGGTTTTTCTTCGGCAGGCTTTTCTTGAGCCGGCGCCGCTGTGGGAGCCGCAGTCGCGTTTTCGTCAATGGCGCCGATCACCGCACCGACCTCGACGTCTGCACCCTCATCGGCGCCAATCGATGTCAGCACACCGCTGCTGGGGGATGGCACCTCGACCGTGACCTTGTCGGTCTCGATCTCGACCAGGGGTTCGTCGGCGGCGACGGCCTCACCCACGGCCTTGAACCAGCGCGCGATGGTACCCTCGTTCACGGACTCGCCCATGTCGGGCACTTTGATCTCGATCGTCATTTCTGAATCCCCGTTGCGGCCGCTCGACTCAGACCGTGAGTGCTTCGTCGACCAATTTGTCTTGTTCGCGCCGGTGACGTGCGGCACTGCCCGTTGCAGGTGAGGCCGATTCGGCGCGGCCAACATAGCGTGGGCGGGTATGTTCAGCGTCGATCTCTTCGAGGACGGCTTCGAGCCGCCGGTCGACGAATGTCCAGCCGCCCATATTCTCGGGCTCTTCCTGGCACCAGACGATTTCGGCCTGCTTGAACCGCGACAGCTCCTCGATCAGCGCCTTGCGTGGGAAGGGGTAGAGCTGTTCGAGCCGCAGGAAGAAGACATCGGTGATGCCGCGTTTCGCACGCTCTTCATACAGGTCGTAGTAGACCTTGCCCGAACACAGCACGACCCGTTTCACGTCCTTGTCGTCGCACAGTTTCTCGTTGTCGTAGAGGACGCGGTGGAAACTGGTGCCGGGGCCGAAATCTTCCAGATCAGACACACATAGTTTGTGCCGGAGCAGGGATTTCGGCGTCATCACGATCAGCGGCTTGCGGAAGTTCCGACGGATTTGCCGGCGCAGCGCGTGATAATAGTTCGCCGGGGTGGTGATGTTGCAGACCTGCATATTATCGTCGCCACACAGCTGCAGGTACCGCTCCATCCGCGCCGAGGAATGCTCCGGCCCCTGACCTTCGAACCCGTGGGGCAGAAGCAGGACCAGTCCGGACATACGCAGCCATTTGGATTCGCCCGAGGCGATGAACTGATCGATGATCACCTGTGCGCCGTTGGCGAAGTCGCCGAACTGCGCTTCCCAAAGCACGAGCGCGTGGGGTTCGGCCTGGCTGTAGCCATATTCGAAGCCGAGCACGCCGAACTCCGATAGAGGGCTGTCGATCACCTCGATTGGCGCCTGGCCATAGCGGATATTGGCCAGCGGCAGGTATTTTTCCTCATGTGCCTGGTCCACCAGGACGGCATGGCGCTGGGAGAATGTGCCGCGGCCCACATCCTCGCCCGACAGCCTGACCGGTGTGGATTCACAAAGCAGTGTGCCGAACGCCAGCGCCTCGCCGGTCGCCCAGTCGATGCCCTTGCCGGTCTCGATCATCTTCCGCTTGTTCTTGAGCTGGCGCAGGATCTTCGAGTTCATCTCGAGACCTTGTGGCGGCTCGGAGATCGCATGCCCGACCTCGTTCAGCAGGTCGTTGTCCACGGCCGTTTCGCCGCGGCGCTCATCGCCTTCCGCCATGCCGAGATCGGCCCAGCGGCCTTCGAGCCAGTCGGCCTTGTTCGGCTTGTAGCTCTTGGCAGCCTCATATTCCTGCTCGAGATGCGCATGGAATTCCTCGGCCATGCGGTCGCCGCCGCCCTGCTCGATGACGCCTTCGGCCTCGAGCTGCTGGGCGTAGAGGGCCCGTGTCGTGGGCTGCTCGGAGATGGATTTATACATCCGGGGCTGCGTGAAGGCCGGCTCATCGGATTCGTTATGTCCCGCACGGCGATATCCCCACAGATCCATCACCACATCCGACTTGAAGCGGTAGCGATACTCGGTCGCGATCCGTGCCACATGGACGGCCGATTCCGGATCGTCACCGTTCACGTGGAAGATCGGCGACTGGATCATCTTGGCGACGTCGGAGGAATAGGGCGATGAGCGTGCGGCTGTCGGATTGGTTGTGAACCCGATCTGATTGTTGACGATCAGGTGGAAGGTGCCGCCGGTGCGATAACCACGCAGCTGCGACAGGTCGAGCGTCTCGGCTACGAGACCCTGGCCCGCGAACGCCGCATCGCCATGCATCAGCAGGCCCATCACCTTGTCGCGCTCGGAATCGTTGCGCAGTTGCTGCTTGGCCCGGACCTTGCCCAGGACGACGGTGTTGACCGCTTCCAGGTGGCTGGGGTTCGGTGTCAGGGAGAGATGCACATTGTTGCCGTCGAAGGAACGGTCCGAAGAGGTGCCGAGATGATATTTCACGTCGCCCGAACCCATGACATCGTCAGGATTGGGTGAGTTGCCCTCGAATTCCGAGAACATCGCGCGGAACGGCTTATCCAGGAAGTTTGCCAGGACGTTCAGTCGTCCGCGATGGGGCATTCCGATTACGAGCTCGCGAAGGCCGAGCTGGCCGCCGCGTTTGACCAGCTGTTCGAGTGCCGGGATCAGGGTTTCGCCCCCCTCCAGGCCGAACCGCTTGGCGCCGGTGTATTTCTTGTCGAGAAACTGCTCGAAGATTTCTGCGCGGGTCAGCGAGCCGAGGATGGCCTTTTTGCCCTGCTCGGTGAATTCGGTCTGGTTGCGGATGCCCTCGATGCGTTCCTGGATCCAGGCCTTCTCTTCTGGGCCCTGGATATGCATGAACTCGATGCCGATATTGCCGCAATAGGTCGCGCGGACCGCATCGATGATCTGACGCATGGTCGCGGTTTCGAGGCCGAGCACATAGTTGATGAAGATCGGGCGATCGAGATCTGATTCCGCAAACCCATAGGTGCGCGGGTCGAGCTCCGGATGGGCATCGGGTTTCAGCAGACCCAGCGGGTCGAGGCGTGCTTCCAAATGGCCGCGCACACGATAGGCACGGATCAGCATCAATGCTCGAATGGAATCGAGGGTCGCCCGGCGGACCTGGTCCGGCGGTACTTGTGTTTCACCCGCAGCGCCATAGGACAGGGGAGCACCGTTCAGGGGTGCGCCATTTGCGGCAGGGGTGGCGTGTCCTTTACCGGGGTGCGTGCCGTTCGCGCCGTTCCCACGAGGTTCGCCGATCACGCGTGCATCGCGCGGTGCCCAGCTGGCACCCCGCAAATCTTCCAGCATCGCGCGGGCGTCGTCGTGCAATGTGGCGAAGAACTCGCCCCATTCGGGATCGACGCTGTCGGGTTGTTCGAGGTAGTTCGCGTACAGTTCCGCAACGAAGGTTGCGTTGGCGCCGTTCAGAAACGACGAATGGCCGATATAGTTGTTCATATCCTAACCGCGCGGTGAGGCTGCGGTCCCTGGTTTCACTGCGTTGGCGTCCCCCTCCACCAACAGACAAACAATCTACCTAGCCCTTCATTGCCTTCAACATCGTGGTGCCGAGCGCCGACGGCGATTCAGCAACCAATATGCCCGCGGACTTCATGGCGTCCATTTTTGCATCCGCGGTGCCTTTGCCGCCGGAAATGATGGCGCCGGCATGGCCCATGCGTTTTCCGGGAGGCGCCGTAACGCCGGCGATGAACCCGGCGACCGGCTTTTTGATCTTTGATGATTTCAGGAAGTCAGCGGCGTCCTCTTCGGCTGAACCGCCGATTTCGCCGATCATGATGATGCCCTCGGTTTCATCGTCGTCCAGGAACAGTTCCAGGCAGTCGATGAAGTTGGTGCCGTTCACGGGATCGCCACCGATGCCGATGCAGGTGGTCTGGCCGAGGCCGACCGCGGTCGTCTGCGCGACGGCCTCATAGGTCAGGGTGCCCGACCGCGAGACGATACCGATATTGCCGCGCTGATGGATGTGACCCGGCATGATGCCGATCTTGCACTCGTCAGGCGTGATGACACCCGGGCAGTTCGGGCCGATCAGGCGCGTGCGCGTGCCGCTCAGCGCGCGCTTGACCGCAACCATATCGAGGACCGGGATGCCTTCGGTGATGCACACCACCAGCTCGACGCCGGCGTCGATCGCCTCGAGAATTGCGTCGCCCGCAAACGGCGGTGGCACATAGATGACGGAGGCATTCGCGCCCGTCGTGCTGACGGCTTCGTCCACCGTGTTGAACACGGGCAGATCGAGATGTGACGTGCCACCCTTGCCGGGGGTCACGCCACCGACCATCTGGGTGCCGTAGGCGATAGCCTGCTCGGAATGAAAAGTGCCCTGGGCTCCGGTGAAGCCCTGGCAGATGACTTTGGTATCTTTGCCGACGAGTACGGACATGGCGTCAGGCTGCCTCCTTCACCGCGTTGACGATTTTTTCGGCGGCATCCCCGAGGTCGTCTGCTGAGACGATCGGGAGCCCCGACTCAGCAAGGATCTTCTTGCCGAGATCGACGTTTGTGCCTTCGAGGCGGACCACCAGCGGAACATGCAGCGAAACTTCGCGCGCCGCGGCGACGATTCCTTCGGCAATGACATCACAACGCATGATGCCGCCGAAGATATTGACCAGGATGCCTTCGACATTCGGATCGGACAGGATGATCTTGAAGGCAGACGTGACCCGTTCTTTGGTCGCGCCGCCGCCGACATCCAGGAAGTTGGCCGGGGCGCTGCCATGCAACTTGACGATGTCCATCGTGGCCATCGCCAGGCCGGCACCATTCACCATGCAGCCGATCGAGCCGTCGAGCTTGATGTAGTTGAGTTCATGCTTGGAGGCCTCGAGTTCCATCGGGTCCTCTTCGTCCTCGTCGCGCAGCGCCTCGACGTCAGCTTGCCGATACAGCGCGTTGTCGTCGAAATTCATCTTCGCATCGAGCGCGATCACATCGCCCGACCCGGTCACCACCAGGGGGTTGATCTCGACCATCGAGGCGTCGAGCTCGAGGAACGCCTTGTACATCGCGGTCAGGAACTTGGCGGCGCTCTTGATCTGGCTGCCCTCGAGGCCGAGCCCGAAGGCGATCTCGCGGGTGTGGAACGGCATGATGCCGGTCACCGGATCGATCGCCACCTGTGCGATCTTTTCGGGAGATTCCTCGGCCACGGTCTCGATGTCCATGCCGCCTTCGGTCGAGGCGACGATCACGATCCGGGATGTTTCGCGGTCGACGAGCAGGCTCAGATAAAGCTCACGCGCGATATCGCAGCCTTCCTCGACGTAAATTCGTTTCACTTCCTTGCCGTCGGGGCCGGTCTGTTTGGTGATCAGCGTCTGGCCGAGCATGGCCTCGGCATGGGCGCGGACTTCGTCGTCGCTGCGCGCCAGGCGCACACCGCCGCCGCCATCCGGGTTTTCGGCGAAATGTCCGGCACCGCGTCCGCCGGCATGAATCTGGGATTTGACCACCCAGATATCGCCGCCAAGATCCTTGGCCGCTTTGCTGGCTTCGTCCGGCGTGTATGCCACCGCGCCGCGGGGCACGGAGACGCCAAACTTCGCCAGCAGGCCCTTGGCCTGATACTCGTGAATGTTCATTGGCGGTTTTTTCCGAGAGACTGAAGAGGTGAGCGGCGGTGACGATGACCGTCCGGGATTACCGTATGGTTAATTTTTTTCGCCCGCCGTCGCGATTGAAGCCCGGTTATTCGGGCGAAGTATGGTTAACGAAGAATGACTTTAACATCCATGTTGCACTGCGCAACCGGGCCTAAAGTCGAATGTTCTGGTGTTGGATGGCTACTTTCCGGCCTTTTTGCCGGAACTGCGTTGCATCTTCTTCGCGGCCTTTGCCAGGTCCTCGACGGCTTTCACCGACTTGCGGAAATCGGCGCGCTCTTTCGCATCGAGCTTGACCTCGACGATCCGCTCGACACCTTTTTCACCGATGACGACCGGGACGCCGACATACATGTTTTTCACGCCATATTCGCCACGCAGATAGGCCGCGCAGGGCAGAACCCGCTTCTTATCCTTGAGGTAGGATTCTGCCATCGTGATGGCAGATGACGCCGGGGCGTAGAAGGCCGAGCCATTGCCGAGCAATTCGACAATCTCGCCGCCACCCGAACGGGTGCGCTGAACGATCGCATCGAGGCGCTTCTGAGTGGTCCACTTCATCTTGATCAAGTCCGGCAGCGGAATGCCTGCGACTGTTGAATAGCGCACCGACGGCACCATCGTGTCGCCATGTCCGCCGAGCACGAACGCCGTGACATCCTCGACCGAGACGTTGAACTCTTCGGCCAGGAAATAACGGAAGCGGGCGCTGTCGAGCACGCCGGCCATGCCGACACACATGTTCGGTTTCAGGCCGGCGGCCTCACGCAGGATGCCAACCATCACGTCCAGCGGGTTGGTGATGCAGATCACGAAGGCGTCGGGGCAGTTCTTCTTGATGCCCGCGCCGACCGATTCCATGACGCTGGTGTTGATGCCGATGAGATCGTCACGGCTCATGCCGGGTTTGCGGGCCACGCCGGCGGTCACGATGACCACGTCGGCGCCGCGGATCGCGGAATAGCTGCTGGCGCCGACCATCTTGGAGTCGAAGCCTTCGACCGGTGAGGATTCTGCCAGGTCGAGCGCTTTGCCCGCGGGCATGCCCTTGACGATATCGAACAGGACGACATCGCCCAGTTCCTTGAGGCCGACCAGATGGGCGAGCGTGCCGCCGATGTTGCCTGCGCCAATCAGCGCGATCTTGTTACGTGCCATATCCGTATTTTCTCCGACGTCGGGGATGTTGTCGTGCGCGCGGTGTGTAACGCGAATTGGGGGGTGGTTCAAGGCGAGGCCGGGGCAAGGAATTTGTGCCGCCCGATCGGGGTCCGCCGAGCGATATCTATGGTGCGTGCGGACTGTTCAGATAATCCTCGGCCTGCATTTCCATCAGGCGGGACACCGTGCGCTGAAATTCGAACGCTGTGTCGCCCTTCATGTACAGCGCACCGGGGTCGCCGTCGGCGCTGGCGAACAGGTTCACGTGGTGCTCGTAAAGCGAATCGATCAGCACGACGAATCGCTTGGCGGCATCGCGCTCGCGTTCGTCGAGAATCGGGACGTTGTCGACCATGACCGTGTGGAACTGGGTCGCGATGGCCAGGAAGTCTGACGCCCCACGTGGTTTGTTGCACAGCTCGTCGAACGTGAACCGGGCGATGCCGCGCGCCGCCTGATGGGCATGGATGCTGCGCCCCTGGACCTCGATCTCGAACGGTGCCGGGACGGCGTTGTCGGTCAGGGTCGCGAAGGCCGCGTCGAGACTGGCGGTGGCGGCGCGGCCGATGGGCGTGTGCCAGACCGGTTCGCCCTTGAGCCGGTCGAGGCGAAAATCCGTGCCGGCGCCGATATCGAGCACATCGAGCTTCTCGACGATCAAGTCGATGAAGGGCATGAACCGGTCGCGCTGCAGGCCGTCCTTATAGAGATCACGCGGCGCGACGTTGGAGGTCGCGATCACCACCACGCCGTGATCGAAGAAGGCCTGGAACAGGCGGCCCAGGATCATTGCATCGGCGATGTTCACCACGTGGAACTCGTCGAAACACAAAAGCCAGCTCTCGTCGGCGACGTCTGCGGCCACCTGCATCAGCGGGTCCGCGCGTTTCTCGATCTTGCGCAGGTCGTTCAGCCGCTGCTGGATCTCCAGCATGAAGGCGTGGAAGTGCACGCGGCGCTTGCGCTCGACCGGGGCGGTGTCGAAGAACAGATCCATCAGCATGGACTTGCCGCGCCCGACCGGGCCGTAGAGGTACAGGCCCATCGGCGGCGCTTCGCTGCGGCGGCCCAGGCCGAACCTGTCCTTCCAGCCTGAAAGAAAGCCGTCTCCCGCCGGCTGATAGCCCTTCAGGGCATGGTGCAGGCTCTGCAGCTTCTCGACCGCGAGTTTTTGGGTGGGGTCACGCATCAGCTCGTTCGCCTCGCGCATGGAGCGATAGCGTTCGAGTGGGGTCAGCAGTTCCGAATCAGGGGTTCCGTCGGGCATGGCGGCGGTTACCTAGGCCAGCTTGGCGCCGGGCGCAACCGGGGGCGGCTTTATTGTCGGGCTTATTGGGCGGCAGCGGCGGCGGGATCGGCGAACATCGCTTCCATCTCGCGGCGCACCTGCACCGCCTGAATGTTCGGGTCGATCTCCACATCGGCCCAGCCGACCGGCCGATCCTTGGCAACAGCGTTCTTGAGCGTGACGCCATGGGCCAGCCCGATCGGCAGCCCGCCGGCGGCAAGGCTGGCCGCGGCCGGCATGAGTTTCCCGTAGACGGTAAAGCCGCCCTCGCCATCCAGTGCGTCCCCCGGTTTCAGGTCGCGTTTGGCCGTCGCCACCGCGTCGCCGCGGAACCCCGTGGGTGATCCGGTCGGCTCGTTGCGCAGTGCCGCGCTGGCGACGGAGATGCCGAGCTCGAGCCCGATCAGGTGATAGGGCTTCCACTGCGCGGCGTAGTTGCCCGAGACATCGGTCACCAGCCCGTACTCGTCAAAACAGGCGCGGACATATTCGCTCGGCGCCTCGAACACCACATACACCCCCCAGCGCAGATCGCCGGTGACGTGGCGGCCGTCGCGCTCTTCGGAGCTGATCACCTCGACCTGCCCCTTATGGTGCAGCTGGCCGCCCTCGGCTTGGGGGCGCATGACATGGGGCAGGTCGTGGACGCCGCAGGCCGGAAAGGCGAGCCCGTCGGGCGCGGGTGTGAGCCCGGTCGCGTTGGCGACGGCGGCCATCTCGATCGCCGATTTGGTGCCGTCGAGGAAGGAGTTGAACATCTGCGGGTTCATGCCGCCGGCCGCGGCCTGTTCCGGGGTCAGCCCGTAATGCGCCCAGACATCGTCGGGGGTCACATAGTGATAGCCGTCGAGATATTTGGTGCCCTTGCCGGCCGCGATCACCTCGAGGCCGCAGGCCCGGGCCCAGTCCACCTGCTCATGGATCAGAGCCGGCTGGTCGCCATAGGCCAGCGAATAGATGATTCCCGCCTGGCGCGCGCGTTCGGCCAGCAGGGGCCCGGCCAGGACATCGGCCTCCACATTGACCATGACGATATGCTTGCCGTGCTCGCAGGCCGCCAGCGCATGGGCGATCCCGGCGGCCGGGCTGCCTGTCGCGTCGATCACCACATCCAGGCCGCCGGCGGCGACCAGCGCCATGGAATCGTCGGTCAGGTGGGTGTTGCCCTGGGACAGAGCCGCATCGAATGTCGCGGCAGACGGGTCGATCCCGCCGACCCGCGCGCAGGCCGCCCGCGCCCGCTCCGGGTCCAAATCGGCGATCGCCAAGACGTGGATGCCCGGTGTGCGCGCGGCCTGGGACAGATACATGGTGCCGAATTTGCCCGCCCCGATCAGGCCGACCCGGACCGGGCGTCCGTCTTCGGCGCGCCGGCCGAGCATCGCGTGGAGGTTCATGGCTACGTCCTTTGTGTTTCCCGCTATTCTGTTCGGCGAGTTTACAACGAAATGCGATCAAAAGCTGGAGGGGACCATGTCCGAATACAACGAGGATGCACGCGTGCCACACGTGTCACGAGACGATTTCCCAGCCGACCAGGTCGGCATCTATGACCACATCATGGAAACCCGGAAGCTGGAATTCATGGCCGAGCTGTTCGCGCGGATGGCCAGTAGCCCGGGTGCGCTGGAGGCGGTGGCGTCGGTCGGCGAACATGTGCGCTTCCACAGTGTCTTCGACGAAGTCCTGCGCGAGATGATCATCTGCACGGTCTCGAAGGAGGTCGGCAACTGGTACGAATGGACCCATCACATTCACCGGATGCCAGACGATATGCGCGCAGTCTGCGGCACGCTGGCGGCCGAGGAACTCCCCGCACCGGTCGGCCCGGCGCTGCGCTTTTCCCGGATCGTCGCCAACAATGGCAAGGCCGATGACGCGCTGATCGAGGAAATCCGCGTGTCCCTGGGTGACCGGGGGCTCGTCGATCTAACGGTGATGGTCGGCTATTACCAGCTCGTCGGCACCTTCTGCATGACGCTGCATGTGCCGATCGAGGATTCTATCGAACGCACGCCGATGCCGGACTAGTTCGGTTCCGGCTATTCCGCCGCGGCGGCGTTTTCCCGGGCGAGTTCCATCAGGCAATCGTCGTCGAGCGGTTCGATGGGCGCGAAGTCGCGGTGTGCGATCCATTCCTCGCGCTTGAACTGGCGGATGTGATTGTCGACATGACACAGGCTCAGATAGGCGATCACGCGGCCCCAGGGGCTGATGTTCGGCGCCGAGGCGTGCACCAGGTTCGAGTGGAACAGCAGGACCGAGCCCGGCTTGCCCTTCGGCGCGATCATGCCGCCGTCTTCGGCCAGCTGTGCGACGGTTTCCTTGTCCAGTGTCCACAGCGGATATGAGGTTGTTTGCAGATCGTGCCCGGCCTCGATCACGCCACCCTTGTGGCTGCGAGGGATCAGGTAGAGCGGGCCGTTGAACTCTGTCACCTCGTCGATGAACAGCGCGATGTTCATGGCCCGGGCCTCGGGCATCTTGTCGTCGCGCGCCCAGGTGCCGTAGTCCTGATGCCACTGCCAGACATCGCCGTCGAAGGCGGCCTTCCCGTTGATCTTGTACTGATGCATGTAGACGTTGCCGTCGAGCAGCTGCTTCACCGGGCCGATCAGTCGGGGGTGGCGGCCCAGGCGGCGGAACGCCTCGTTGTAGTAATGGGCGGCAAACGCCGTGCGCACGGCCTCGCCATTGGCCTCGCGCCAGACCTCGTCCCGGTCCATCGCGAAAATGCCCGGCAGCTCGCCGGACAGGACATCCATCTCCGCCTGGCTGAAGACGTCGGGCAAAAACACCCAGCCCTCGGTGTCGAACTGTTCGAGCTGGTCTTGATTTAGTTCCATGGCGCCGCTCCCGACCGTTCTGTCTGTATTGCGCGGGACTATAACCCGCGCGGCTGGTTCTGGGGTGCATTTAACGTTAGGTTCGCAGGCGTTTTCAACCGCCGGGTCGACCCATGCTGTCCTATCTGAACCTCGCCCTCGAACTCACCGCGAGCCCCATCGCGCTGGCCGGATATATCGGGCTCGGCGTCTATGCCACGACCACCTGGCGGGCGGTTAAATATGCGGTTCTCTGGGGCCTCGCGGTCCAGATCTTCGCGCTGGCGCTGGGCAAGGTCTCATTTCTCGATTTGCAGGGGCTTGTCGCCCAGACCGCCCTGCGGCTCATCGGTGCGCTGATCGTCACCATGGGGGTCTACTACCTCTACCGCTTCATGCGCCGTAATTCCGGCGGCAAGGGCCCGCGTGACAGCGGGCCGCCGCCCGAGGACCGCAAGCCACCCCATCTGCGCCGGGTGAAGTAGCTTCTAGGTTTCTCGTGACCGCATCAGCGCGGCGAGGTCTCGGTCGCTCTCGCGCGCGCTGTCGGCCAGCGCGTCGGTCACCTGTTCCCGGTCGCGCGCCGGCCGATTCTGGCTCAGCTTGAACTTGCCTTCAAGCCGGTCGATCGGCATCTCGAATGCCGTGACGCCGCGCAGCATCCCCTCGATATATTTCTCCGGCTGCCCGTCCATCGACCATCCGTCTGGACCCTCGAACGCCGCGATCAGCGCCTCCTGCCGGGCGTGCACCGTTTCGATGTCTGTGATCTCCTGGGCCGCGCCATACGCGTGCACCACGGCATAGTTCCAGGTCGGAACCGCGTCGCCCGGCGTGTACCAGCGCGGCGACACATAGGCGTGCGGCCCCTCGAAGACCGCCAGCATGGGGGTCTTGCCGTCGAACATTTCGCCATGAGGATTGTTCTTCGCGACATGGGCCACGAGAGTGCCGTACGAGCCAGCCGTGCGGTCCAGCACGAACGGAATGTGGCTCGCAAACGGCGCGCCGTCATGCTGTCCGATCAGAATGCCAAACGGGTTGGCTAAGATCAGATCCTGCAGGACGCCTCTGTCGGTCTCTGCGAAATGTTTCGGGATGAACATGTCATGGTCTCCGGTTTGTGACCGCGAAACAAAAAAACCGCCGCGGCAGACACCGCGGCGGTTTTGATTTCTGAAACTGACAGCCGCGCCGGGCTGCCGGATGATGGTTGCGGACCGGTCAAACCCGGCGTTCCACCATCATCTTTTTGATTTCCGCGATCGCCTTGGCCGGGTTGAGGCTCTTCGGGCAGGTGCGGGTGCAATTCATGATGGTGTGGCAGCGATACAGGCGGAAGGGATCTTCCAGCTGATCGAGGCGTTCACCGGTCGCCTCGTCGCGGCTGTCGGCGAGCCAGCGATAGGCCTGCAACAGGATGGCCGGGCCGAGATACTTGTCCTCGTTCCACCAATAGCTCGGACAGGAGGTCGTGCAGCAGGCGCACAGGACGCATTCCCACATGCCGTCGATCTTGGCCCGGTCTTCGGGACTTTGCAGGCGCTCGCGTTCCGGTGTCTGGCTGTCGGTCTTCAGCCAGGGCTCGATCTCGCGGTACTGGGCAAAGAAATGAGTCTGGTCGGGCACCAGATCCTTGATCACTGATTGGTGGGGCAGGGGGTACACCCGCACGTCGCCCTTCGCATCGGCGATATACTTGGTGCACGCCAGCGTGTTGGTGCCGTCGATATTCATCGCGCAGGAGCCGCACACACCCTCGCGGCATGACCGCCGGAAGGTCAGGGTCGGATCGACCTCATTCTTGATCTTGATCAGCGCATCCAGAACCATTGGCCCGCAATCGTCGAGGTCGAGATGATAGGTGTCGACACTCGGGTTGTCGCCGCTGTCGGGCGACCAGCGATAGATCTTGAAGGCCTTCACATTGGTCGCGCCATCGGGCTTGGGCCAAACCTTGCCTTCGGTCACTTTGGAATTCTTCGGCAGCGTAAACTCAGCCATATCTCAAATTCTCCTCGTCGCCGGGTTCGGCCTAGTAGGACCGCACCTTGGGCGGGAAGCTCTGGACTTCGTTGGTCAGGGGCTGGAGATGCACCGGGCGATACTTCAGATCGACTTTGCCCTTTTCATCGACCCAGGCCAGCGTGTGCTTCATCCATTCATCGTCGTTTCGGTCGGGGAAATCTTCGCGTGCATGTGCGCCCCGGCTTTCTTCGCGCGCTTTCGCGCCGTTCATCGTGATCACCGACTGCATCATCAGATTCTCGAGTTCGAGAGTCTCGACCAGGTCGGAGTTCCAGATAAGCGAATCGTCCGACACGTGAAGATCGTCGCGCGCGCCCCACAGCTCATCGAGCTTGTCCACGCCTTCCTGCAGGACTTCGCCGGTCCGGAACACGGCGCAGTTGTTTTGCATCGTGCGCTGCATTGCGTCGCGCAACTTCGCGGTCGGCGTGCCGCCCGAGGCGTGGCGCAGCTTATCGAAGCGCGCCAGCGCTTCGTCGCCGGCATCTGCGGCAAGCGGTTCGTGCGGTGCGCCCGGTGTCACCAGCTCGGCGGCGCGCAGGGCTGCGGCCCGGCCGAAGACCACCAGATCGAGCAGCGAGTTCGAACCCAGGCGGTTCGCACCATGGACCGAGACGCTGGCCGATTCGCCGATCGCCATCAGGCCCGGCGTGACCGCCTCGGGATCTTCGGCGGTCCAGGTCCGGACCTCGCCCTTATAGGTCGTCGGGATGCCACCCATATTGTAATGGCAGGTCGGCAGGACCGGGATCGGCTCCTTGGTCACATCGACGCCTGCGAAGATGCGTGCCGTCTCGGAAATGCCTGGCAGGCGCTGGGCCAGCACGGCAGGGTCGAGATGCTCGAGGTGGAGGTGGATATGGTCTTTCTCGCCGCCGACGCCGCGGCCTTCGCGCATCTCAATGGTCATGGATCGGCTGACGACGTCGCGGCTCGCCAGATCCTTGGCCGAAGGGGCATAGCGTTCCATGAAACGTTCGCCCTCGGAGTTGGTGAGATAGCCACCTTCGCCGCGTGATCCCTCGGTGATCAGCGCACCGGCACCATAGATGCCGGTGGGGTGGAACTGAACGAACTCCATGTCCTCAAGCGGCAGGCCGGCGCGTGCGACCATCGCGTTGCCGTCGCCCGTGCAGGTATGCGCGGAGGTGGCCGAGAAGTAGGCCCGGCCGTAGCCGCCCGTCGCCATGCATACGAGGTGCCCGCGGAAGCGGTGCATCGTACCATCGGCCAGGTTCCAGGCCATGACGCCCCGGCACTTTCCGTCTTCCATGATCAGGTCGAGGGCAAAATACTCGATGAAGAACTCGGCGTTGTAGCGCAGCGACTGCTGGTACAGCGTGTGCAGGATCGCATGGCCGGTGCGGTCGGCCGCGGCGCAGGTGCGCTGCGCCGTGCCTTCGCCGTAGTTCGTGGTCATGCCGCCGAAGGGGCGCTGGTAGATTTTGCCCGCTTCCGTGCGGCTGAAGGGCACGCCCTGATGCTCAAGCTCGATGATCGCGGGGATCGCCTCGCGCACCATATATTCGATGGCATCCTGATCGCCCAGCCAGTCCGATCCCTTGACGGTGTCGTACATGTGCCAGCGCCAGTCATCCTCGCCCATATTGCCGAGCGCGGCCGAAATGCCGCCCTGCGCTGCCACTGTGTGAGAGCGTGTGGGAAATACCTTCGAGATGCAGGCCGTCTTCAGGCCCTGGTTCGCCATGCCGAATGTGGCACGCAATCCGGCACCGCCCGCGCCCACGACGATAACGTCGTAGTCATGGTCGATGATCTCGTATGCGCCATTGTCCGCCATCGTTAACCCCTTAATTCAATGCGATTGCGATCACGGCGTAGACCGAGGCGACGCCAAGGAAAATGGCTGCGCCTTTGACCGCGATGATCAGGCCCACTTCGAGCCAGCGTGTGTGGATATAGTCCTCGATCACCACCTGCAGGCCGAGCTGCCCGTGATAGAAGGTGGCGACGATCAGGAGGATCAGCAGGACCGAATTGATCGGGCTGCTGATAAATTCTACGGTCGCCGCGTGGTCGGCGCCGGTCACGATAATCATGGAAACGACAAACCAGATCACCAGAGGTATCAGGGCCAGTGCCGTCAGGCGCTGCATCCACCAATGGTCAGTGCCGCTTTTGGCCGATCCGAGCCCGCGTGCGCGGCTCAGGGGGGAGCGCATGTTCATCTCTAGAGCCCTCCGAGGCTGGCATAACCGGCGACCCAGCTGATGGCGGTCAGCACGGTCGCGGCCACGACGGCCAGCAAGCCTGAGGCGTAGGCTGTGCCCAGTTCGAACCCCTTGCCGGCGTCCCAGAACAGATGTCGGATGCCATTGCAGAGGTGATAGTAGAGCGCGAAGCTCCAGGCGAGCAGCAGGATCCGTCCGACGATCGAGCCGATGAAATTCTGCACCGCGTCAAATTCGGTCGGGCCCGCAGCGGCGGCGATCAGCCACCAGACCAGGAGCAATGTGCCACCGGCGAGGCCGATGCCCGTGATGCGATGAAGAATCGACAGCACCGAAGTGAATTGCGGGCGATAGACCTGAACGTGCGGCGATAGCGGTCTGTTGTCGGTCGCCATGTGGCCCCCTGACTTTGCTGCGAGGCCGGAACACAGGAAATGGTTCCGGTTGGTTTTTCCGTATGCGGTGCGCCGTCGGAGTGTGGCTTGTGACGGCGGCGTACGCACGAATTCGTATAGGCCAGATTTAGACCCCCATCCCCCGTTTCGTCAATGACACAGCCCCGCGCAACAGCATGGATTGCGGGACACAGTCACCGGATCGACGACAGCATGTGGAAAACCTGTGGAGGAGTTGTGGTCTACCTGGTGAGTTTTGCACAGGAAACTGGGTGCCGGCGCCGATTGGACGTTGATGCCGTGCGGGTGGCGTTCGAACATGTTTGTGCACGCATTGGCGTGTCGACGGGTTTTTGTCGCGTCCGATCAAGCGCTCTGCGGTTGGCTCGGGCAGGTTCGGGGCGGTCGCCAAGGGGGACGGCCCGGATCGGCAGAAATCGAACCCGGGCCCACGGGGCCGCCGCAAGGCGGAGCCAGGTCAGGGGGGAAGTCGGCGGACGGACATGATCCTTCGGGATCAATCGCCTCGGTGGATGTCCGTTCAAGTGCAGGGTCTGGAACGTGGGCAACCGCGGGCCGGGTCCCGGGCACAGCCGGGTGACCAGACGGTTGTGAACTTCCTCGGAAGGACATGACCAGAGGCCGGCCGGTAGGGAAGGTGCCGTTGCATGAACCAGCGGTCTTTCCGGTAGCACGAGCCCTTCGGGGCGCGCGCTCCGCCCCGATGCCGGCTTCGGCGGGCGACGGACGAAAGAAGGATCGCAGCGTTTCGTTATCCAGGCTCTCGCCGGCCGGGAATTCGGAATGACGGCCGGGCGAAAACCGGGTTCTTCGGAGCCGTGGGGACCAACCGGGTGGGTTCATGGAAAGGTTGCCGACTTTAGGCTTCGATCCCTTCGGGGCGGTATCGCACGTGTCAAAGCGGACGATGCCGGAAAAGCGAAGCGCGCTGGACGACGTATCGGCCAGGGGTGCGTCCCACGCGCGGAGCGATGAGAGGTCGAGAGCCGATGTGGGTATTGGATCGAATCCGGCAGGGCGCAAGCCTTGCAGGCGGCGATCCGAAGGATCTGAAGTTCAGGGGGCAACTCCAGGATCTGGGATCCGAGGAAGGCGTCAGGCGTTACGGGCTCCGCGTCCATGCACCTGACGCCTTCTTCATTTCCGGTGGCTGTTGGTCACCATTGAGAAAGACGATCCGCGAGCCGGGCATGAAAAGAGCCCGGCGCTTTCGCACCGGGCTCTTTCTCAGGCGTTTAAAGCCGGGCTCCGCATCCAGGCAGATCAATAAATCACAGGTATCAACGCCGTTTCGCGTCGGTCAAACGAATTCTTGTGCCGGGGCCGGGACCGGCGCAAAACCATTATCCAGCGATGCACATTCTCTCGATCCAGTCTCAGGTGGTGTTCGGCCATGTCGGCAATTCGTCCTCCACATTTCCGCTCCAACGTCTCGGGCACGAGGTCTGGGCCGTTCCGACGGCAATCCTCTCAAACCACGCTGGCTATCCCGATGTCGGCGGCCAGGTCACGTCGCGAGAAATGCTCGCTGAGTTGCTCCGTGGCCTCGAACGGCGCGGCGCGTTTTCGGATTGCGATTTAATCGTGAGCGGATATCTCGGCAGCGTCGCCCTCGCGGCTGTGGTCGCGGACACCGTCGCGCGTGTCCGGGCGGCGAACCCGGATGTGATCTATTGCTGCGACCCGGTGATGGGAGATGATGGGCCTGGATTGTATGTGGATCCGGCACTGCCCGAGTATTTCAACGACGCGGCGCTACCGGCCGCCGATATCACGACGCCCAACTTGTTCGAGCTTGAGATGCTGTGTGGGCTCGAAGCCGGGACGTTGAAGGCGGCGCCGGCCGCCGACATCATTGCCGCCGGCCGGGTGTTGCTGGAACGCATGCGCTGCGGCGCCAGCATCATGGTCACCGGCGCTGAGCATCGTGACCTCGATCCTGCCCGTATGGCGGTGGTCGCATGCAACGCCTCGGAGGCCTGGTGTGTGGAGACGCCCCGTCTTGATTTTCCCTCGGAACCACATGGCGCGGGCGATCTGATGAGTGGCTTGTTCGCGGCGGCGAAGACGGAGCATCGCGGGCTCGCCCGCGCGCTGGAGGGTAGCGTGGCTAGCGTCTTTGCCGTTCTTTCCGAAACCCACCGTCGGGGCGGCGGCGAGCTTTCCCTGATCGCAGCGCGCGATGCGGCCGTGTCGCCAGAGCAACAATTTGCGGCGCGACCGATCAGTTGACGCCGACCGGTTTTTTACCGCGCCTTTAATCTGCTAAGAACGATCCGGGATGGTGCACCGCGCGGGCGTGCTGCTCAGGGAACAGGAATTCAGCACTTTGGCGGTAACCGATTTCATTCTTATCCAGGGCCTCGTATTTGGCTTCTTCCTGGCGCTGCCGGTGGGGCCGGTTGGCGTATTGTGCGTTCAGCGCACCTTGTCACAAGGCCGCATGCACGGTCTGATTTCGGGCCTAGGTGCGGCGTTTGGCGATGCGCTCTACGGCGCGGTCGCTGCGTTCGGCATCTCGGCGGTGGAAGACTGGATCACAGGGCATCAGGGCGCACTGCGTCTGGTCGGGGGCATCATACTGCTTCTGCTGGCGCTGCGAACCGTGATCGCCATGGTGCATGCGCATCCGGTTACCGATGGATCGGACGAGAAAATTCAGCAGCGGATCGTGACCCACAGTCTCGTGAAGGATTTCCTGTCCACCTTCATGCTGGCGATCACCAACCCCATCACCTTCATTGCCTTTGCCGGCCTGCTTGCAACGCTCGGTTTCACCGAGGCGGGCCGCTCCATCGGCAATGCCTCGATCCTGGTCGCCGGCGTATTTGCCGGGTCGGCGCTCTGGTGGATCGCGCTCTCGACGACCGCGAACTACTTCCGCCCGATCGTCGACGGGTCGTACCAGCTCTGGATGGACCGCATCGTCGCGGTCGTGCTGGCCGGATTCGGAATCTACGCCCTGATGACGTCGTTCTTTTACTAGGGTTCTTTTGCCAGGCGCGTGACGTGCGTCAGGCCTCCGGGTCGGTCTCGATCATGGACGGGCGCTGGGCGAATTCTGCAAACCATGCCGCGAGTGCCGGCCGGTCGGCACGCCAGTCAATGTCGGCAAATCTGAAATCCCGATACGCAAGCGCGCAAGCGACTGCGACCTGTCCGATGGTGACGGGCCCGTTCAGGTCGCCTGCCTCGGCTTCGAGCTGATCCATCGCCATGTTGACGGAGAGTTCCTGCCGGTCGATGAGCTTGGTCGAGACCGCGTCGCCCTCATGGAACATGCCCTCCATCCGCACCATGACCGAAGCGTCGAGGATGCCATCTGCAGCCGCGATTTGACGTAGCGCCGTCCAGCGGCTGGGACCGGGATTGGGAAGAATTTTGGTCGTGCCCTGTGAATCGAGATACTCGCAAATCAGGTTCGACTGATAGAGCGGCGGGCCATCGTCGCGCATGAGGGCCGGTACCTTGCCGACCGGGTTTACGTCTCGGTACCCGGCTGGGTCTTCCCAGGGCAGAATTCCTTCGACCTCGAGCTTGTCGCTCATCCCGCACTCGATCGCCGCGACCCGGGCTTTGCGTGCATACGGGGAGGCGGCGGAATAGATAAGCTTCATATTGTCCTCGCTGGATCGGCATTCCGAATGCCGGTCTTCTGGCCGTGATTATTTTGCCTTGGTAGGCAGGATACACAAGGGCGCGTGCGAACGAAATTGCGTTCGACACGGGATAGCCGCCGGGTTCAGGCGTCTTGTGTTAACGTCGCGCCCATGATTCTCGATGTCGTCGATCTGCGTGATTTCTATGCGTCCAGCCTGGGGTCCGTCGCCCGGCGCATGATCCGCCGGCAAGTGCGCGCGCTCTGGCCCGATCTGAGCGGCATGCGGGTTTTGGGGTTCGGCTATGCGACCCCGTACCTGACCCCATTCGTCGACGAGGCAGACCGCGTGGTGGCGGTGATGCCGACGCGCATGGGGGTTTTGGCCTGGCCGGAGCGGATCACCAAGGAACGTAATCTCGCCCTGGTGGCCCATGAGGATGAAATTCCACTGCCCGACTTGTCTGTCGACCGAATCCTGGTGGTGCATGGTCTGGAGTACAGCGAGAACGCCCATCTGATGCTTCGCGAGATGTGGCGCGTCCTCGCCGACGGCGGCCGCCTGATGGTGGTTGTGCCGAACCGTCGCTCGATTTGGGCGCGCACGGATCACACGCCGTTTGGTCACGGGCATCCGTTTTCGACCGAACAGCTCAACAAGGCCTTGCGCCAATCGATGTTTACGCCGGTCCGCGATGCACGCGCGCTGTTCTTCCCGCCGTCGCGTCGCCGGTTCTGGCTCTCCGCGGCACCGGCCTGGGAGCGCATGGGCCTGCGCTGGCTCAATCCCGTGGGCGGGGTCACGATTGTCGAGGCGACCAAGCAGATCTATGGCGGTACCCTTGCGGGCGAAAAAATCCGCCGCCGTTTTTATGTGACATTGCCGGCTGGCGGCGCGGCGATGTCGCCCGCGAACGCGACTGAGGATGCGGCTAATTCCGACCGATCAGGAAGATAGCCTGCTCGGTCAAAAGGTTCGTCCAATTGCCAATCTCGCTCTTGGATTGCGCATGACCACGCCGATCGATGGTGATGATCTGCTGGGCTGTGAGGTCCAGCTCGGCCAGAAGGTCCATGAAATCGGTCAGGGTGAAGAACCGGATATTCGGAGATTCGTACCAGGCGTTGGGCAGATTGTCCGAGACGGGGCTGCGCCCGCGGAACAGCAGGTCGGTCCGCACCCGCCAGTAGCCGAAATTGGGAAAGCTGACGACGGCGCATCGGCCGATTCGCAGCAGTTCATGCAGCATGCCTTTCACGTCGAAAATCGCCGGCAGTGTCTGGGACAAAATCGCGAAGTCGAACGCGTCATCAGGATAATTGTGCAGATCGGTTTCGGCGTTCCCCTGCACCACGGCAAGCCCGCGCGCGACACAGGTGTTCACGCCCTCCTGGCTGAGTTCGATGCCGCGTCCGTCGACCTGGCGTTCGCGCACGAGCAGGTCCAGCAGCACGCCGTCACCGCAACCAACATCAATAAGCCGGCTGCCGGGTGTCACCATGTCGGCGATCAGTTTCTGGTCGACGCGAATACGGGCCGCCCCTGTCGTTTCCTGCCTGTTCATGGGCTGGCCTCGATGGTGGTGCGCGCATACTGGTCTGCAGCACCGCGCAGGAAGCCGGACAGGATCCGGAAAAATTCCGGCTCCTCAAGCAGGAACGCGTCATGGCCGGAATCGGTCTCGATTTCGACGAAACTGACCGACGCGGCGACGGCGTTTAGCGCATGGACGATCTGTCGTGACTCCGCCGTTGGGAACAGCCAGTCTGATGTAAAGCTGACGAGACAAAAGCGAACCGGTGAGCCTTCGAACGCCTTGGGCAGAAGTCCGTCATGTTCCGCGGCAAGGTCGAAATAGTCCATCGCGCGGGTGATGTAGAGATAGGAATTCGCGTCGAACCGCTCGACGAAGGAGCGTCCCTGGTGGCGCAGATAGCTCTCGATCTGAAAGTCTGCGTCGAAGCCGAATGTGATCTCTTGCCGGTCTTGCAGGTTGCGCCCGAACTTCCGATGCAATGCGGAGTCCGAAAGATAGGTGATGTGAGCAGCCATGCGTGCAACCGCGAGCCCGCGTTCTGGGTCGACATCCTTGTCGTAATAGGCCCCACCGCACCAGTTCGGGTCCGCCATGATTGCCTGGCGGCCGACCTCGTGGAAGGCGATGTTCTGGGCCGAATGCCGCGCGGCGCCGGCGATCGGAATCGCGCAGAACACCATTTCGGGGTAGCGCGATGCCCATTCCAGCGCCTGCATCGCGCCCATGGACCCGCCGATCACGGCGAACAATTTGGTGATCCCCAGATGTTCGATGACGCGCTTCTGGGCCGCGACCATGTCGGTGATGGTAATGACGGGGAAGTTCAGCCCGAACGGCGTGCCGGTTCGCGGGTCGATATCCTTCGGTCCGGCCGTCCCCATGCATCCGCCGAGAACATTGATGCAGATGACGAAATACTTGTCGGTGTCGATTGTGCGGCCGGCACCGACAATGGTGCCCCACCAGCCATCCTTGCCGGTTACCGGGTGCGTTTCCGCGACATATTGATCGCCGGTCAGGGCATGGCAGACGAGAATCGCGTTTGACCTGTCGTCATTGAGGCTGCCGTAGGTCTGATAGGCGACAGTAAACGGCCCCAGCATCTGACCTGAGGCGAGCCGCAAGGGGTCGGCCTCACCCAGCACAAGCCGATGGCCCGGAAGGTCGGTGACCGCCGGTTCGACTGCGATTGCCTCGCCGGAGCTCTGGCTGCCGTCTGGTTCGTGTTTTGTCATCGTCTGTGCGTGTTTAGAAGCCGGTGTTGCGGGGCAAAACGCGTCCGCGACGGGGGCATAGCTAGGTGGGGCCGTGGAGGGGTGTCAACGTTTTCTTTGCCAAATTCCCGGGGGAGCGATACATATTTGGCCACTATTTTCCCGGATGAGAGAGCCAATGAGCCCCGCGCCAGACGACCTGGCGGCGTTGCGCCGCGAGATCGATTCGATCGATGAACAGCTGCATGATCTGTTGATGCGGCGTGGCGAGGTCGTGGCTGAAATCGGCCGACGCAAGGCTGTTGATGGTCAGGTGACGTTTCGCCCGGCGCGCGAGGCGCAGCTGCTGCACCGGCTCCTGGCCCGCCACCGGGGCGACCTGTCTCACACATCCATCGTCAGGCTCTGGCGCGAGATCATCGCCGCTTCGATCCGTATCCAGGGCCAGCTGACGGTCGGCTACTGCCCGATCGAGGGGCATGGGTCCGCGCTGCGTCTCGCGAACGGGCATTTTGGTTTGGACACCCCAACGCAGCGGTTCGAATCGGCATCCCATGTTGTCTCCGCGGTCCATCGCGGTGAGGTGTCGGTCGGTTTGGTGCCGCTCCCCGAGGCTGCGGATGCGCCGGGCTGGTGGGGCGATGTTCGCGGTGCGGCCGACGTTTATGTGGTTGCGCGCCTACCCTGGTATGACGACGCGGCCGCCGCTGCTGGTGGCGCGTCCGTTGGTGCGTTGGTCTTGGCCTGCGGCATGCCCGAGGAATCGGGCGATGACTTGAGCCTTCTGATGTTTACCTGTCCGATGCCGGTTAGCCGCGCGCGCGTGGGAGAGGTCTGTGCGGACACCGGCCTCGCGGTGACGGCGCAAGCGGTGACTGACGATCCCCACGCAGACGATGCGCGTATTCATATCGTCGAGTTGGACGGCTTCATCGATGCCGAGGACGACCGTATCCAGGCTGTCGCGGTGACGCTCGAAGCGTCGAACGTCCGTTTGCTGGGCGCGTTCGCCCGACCTTATGCGCCTTCGGGCGCGACGGGAGATAAGTAGTTGGCACCGCCAAGAGCCAAACCCGGCGTGCTCCAGATCACGCCCTATGCCGGCAGCGAAGTCGGATCGGGCGGTGCGGACCGCATCGTCATCAGCTCGAACGAAAGCGCGTTCGGTCCGTCCTGGCGTGCGATGGAGGCCTATTCGGCGTCCAGCGAAGAGATGCATCGCTATCCCGAGATCGATGCGCGCAGCTTGCGCCTGGCGCTCGCCGAGCATCATGAGCTCGAGGTCGAGCGCATCATCTGCGGCTGTGGTTCGGATCAACTCATTGATCTGCTTGCGCTGGCCTATGCCGGGCCGGGTGATGAGACGATCTACAGCGAGCATGGCTTCACCATGTATCCGATCGCGACCCGCGGCGTCGGCGCGACGCCGGTGGCCGCCCCCGAGACCAATCTGACGGCCGATGTGGATGCGATCCTCGACCGCGTGAACGAGCGCACCAAGATCGTGTTTCTCGCCAACCCGAACAATCCGACGGGCAGTTATCTCCGCGACGATGAACTGCGCCGCCTGCATGCGGGTCTGCCGGAGGAGGTCCTCCTGGTCCTCGATGCGGCCTATGCCGAGTATGTTGTTGCGCCGGACTATGACCCGGGCATCGCGCTGGTGCGCGAGGCGTCGAACGTGGTCATGACGCGGACCTTCTCTAAGATTTATGCGCTCGCGAGCCTGCGCATCGGCTGGGCCTATGGACCCGCCGAGATCATCGAGATTCTCGACCGGGTGCGGCCGCCCTTCAACGTCTCAACGCCGGCGATCGCGGCGGGCATTGCCGCGCTCGATGACACCGAGCACACAGCCCGCTCGTGCGATCTGAACGCCGAGCTGTTGCCCTGGTTCACATCCGAGGTCGAGGCGCTGGGGCTGACGGTCAATCCGTCCGTGGGTAATTTCGTGATCATCCGTTTCGATTCCGACGGCGACCGGAACGCCGAGGCGGCCTACCGCTTCCTGTTCGAGCGCGGAATCGTGACACGCCGGGTCGCCGGCTACGGTCTACCTGACTGGGTGCGTATGTCGATTGGCACGCGCGCAGAAATGCAGGATGTGCTCGTCGCGCTGCGTGCGTTTGTTGAGGGCGCATGAGCGACACGCAGATATTTGATCGGGTCACAATCATCGGGATCGGCCTGATCGGGTCGTCGGTCGCCCAAGCGATCCGCGCGAACGGCCTGGCGGGCCATGTGGCATGCCACGACGCTGATGGCGATGTTCGCGCACGCGCCGAAGCGCTCGACATTGTCGACAGTATGCATGCCGACATTATGAGTGCCGTGGACGGTGCGGACCTGGTCGTGGTTGCCACGCCGGTCGGCGCGTGTGGCGCGGTTGCGGGGGCCATGAGCGGGCACCTGAAACAGGGTGCGATTGTCACCGATGTGGGCTCGGTCAAGGGGTCGGTGATCACGGCGATGGCGCCGCATATTCCCGATGGTGTGCATCTGGTTCCAGGCCATCCGGTCGCCGGCACGGAGCATTCCGGGCCGGAATCCGGTTTCGCCGAGCTGTTCCAGAACCGTTTTTCGATTTTGACTCCGCCGCCGGGCGCGGATGCGAATGCCGTCGCGACGCTTTCGCGACTCTGGCAGGGGATGGGCGCCGATGTGGAAGTGATGGATGCCGAGCATCATGACCGGGTGCTCGCGATCACCAGCCATCTGCCCCATCTGATCGCCTACACGATCGTCGGGACTGCTGCGGATCTCGAGACCGAACTCGAGGCGCAACCCCGGGACGACGAGGTGGTGACCACTCGTGAGGTGATCAAATACTCCGCGGGCGGGTTCCGCGATTTTACTCGCATCGCCGCGTCGGACCCGGTCATGTGGCGCGACGTATTCTTGTTGAACAAGGATGCGGTGCTTGAGATGGTCGAGCGTTTCACCGAGGACATGACGGCGCTGCAGGACGCGATCCGCGATGATGATGGCGACGCGCTGTTCGAGCTGTTCTCGCGCACGCGGGATATCCGCCGCGGCGTCATTGAAGCCCGTCAGGCCGGGCGTTTCCAGTACACCGAGAACGGCAAGCGGTCCGACGACGAGGACAGCTGATCTAGTCCCAGGTGATGACCGGCAGTCGCAGCAGCGGGATCGGGCCGATCGACAGCTGCCGGTTCTGAATCGAGACCGGCACCCGGGCTTGCGGCGGCCCGCCATTGGCTGGTGCGCGGGTCAGCACCGCCAGCGCGATCCGTGCGATTGCAGCCTGCTGGGGACGCATCTGCCCGCTTTTCTCCAGCAGATCGATGAGCCGGTCGAGGCCGGCGATTTGTGCCGTGAAGGCACCGACCGGCTGCAGGGCATTGTCCACGGCCAGTGTCCCGTCGCCGGCGATTCGCAGCGGCCCCCAGACCAGCGTGAAGTCCGCAAGCTCAAGCGTACCGCCACCGTCGCGCCATTGCGTCAGCCCGACGGGCGACAGATCGGTGGGGTCGAGGACGCCGCGGACGGACAGCTGGCCGGCCAGTTGATCGAGTTTGCGCCCGAGGGTCGCGGCGAGGTTCGCATCGAGCCCGGCGGCGACCAAAGACACGCCGGAGAGGGAGAATGTCAGCGATTGGCCGACAGAATCCGGGTGAATCCCTTCAGAAGTGTCTCGATTTAGGGTTTGCGACCAGTCAAATGCGGCCAGGTCCAAGGTCGTCGCCAGCACGCCGTCGACGGTGATCTCCAGCCCGGTGGCCCGCCCGAGAAGACCTGCGGCTTGGCCCTTGCCGTCGAATTCTATGCGGCCATTGAGGCGTTCGCTGACGGCCATCATCCGACGTTCGAGACTGTCGCGGCGCAGGGTGAATTCGTGGGTGCCCGAGGCACGGAACGAGACGGTTCGCCCTCCGTCTTTGAAGAAGCCGAGGATCGTGTCCGGGCCGGCCCAGGCAATGTTGCCGTCGGGACCCGACCAGCTGCCACGGGGCTGCGCGATATGGGTGTTCAGCCGGTTCGGATAGCCGTCGACCTGCACCCCGTCCCAGGACAGGGTGACCGGGTTACCGTCCTGGTGGGCGGCAAATTCCTGGAGGCCGATCTGGATCTCGCGGGCGAACCAGAGCCAGCCGAGGGTCCAGACGGTCACGAACAGGGCGATCAGGCCGACGGGAATCAAATACTTTCGCTGGATCATATGCAGCCAGTTGCCTAAGAAGCTTGCCGATCAACCTAATCGGGGTTTGCGGCGGCGTCGAGACGCATGGCTGCGATACCACCCCGTTTGCCCCCAACGGAATCGACCGTGCCGCCATGCCGATGTTGAAAGAACAGCCCGACCTCAGTCACCTGACGGATCAGTATGAGCTGACCGAGGATGAGCTGGACTGGACGCTGCGGGCCGTTATGGATACCCATCCTGCGGGAGAGGATATCTGGATCTTCGGGTATGGCTCGCTCATGTGGCGGCCGGACTTTCCCTTCGTCGACCGCAGGCCCGCGCGGGTACACGGCTTCCACCGGTCTTTCTGCGTCTACTCCCACGTCTATCGCGGGACGCGCGAGCGGCCTGGGCTAGTGCTCGGCCTCGACAATGGCGGCAGCTGCAGCGGTGTCGCCTACCGGGTGGCGGCTGCGGATGCGTTGGGGGCCGTTGAATATCTTATTCGCCGTGAAATGGTGACCCGGGTCTACATGCCCCGTTGGGTCACGGCGCGGATCGACGGCAAAACTGTGCGGGCACACACCTACACCGCGGCCCATAACCACGTTCAGTATGCCGGGCGATTGTCCGAAGATGAGGCGTTGCGGCTGATCCTGCAGGGCCATGGCCGGAGCGGGCCCAATACCGAGTATTTGGCCAACACTGTCAGCCATCTCGACGCGCTGGGAATCTCCGACCAACCCCTGCGCCGCCTCCATAGGCGAGCAGCGCACCACGCGCCTGCCGACCCGGTATAAATCGCAACTGCTAATATCTGAATTATTGCAATCGGTTCCGCCGCGCGCGGGGTGCCGGGCGATGGTTTATCCACAGAACCTTAATAACGGGCTCTTTGATGTACTGCGGATACCGCCGTGGGTCGCGATTCAACATTCCCCGAGCTCCACGAAGCGAAAAACGCGGTATTTTCCCGTCTTTGGCATTTGGCTGAAAAGGAAAGTGAGCGTGCTATTGCGGCAAAAGTGAAAGACAACTGAAATATAGAGAGAATAATCGTGCAACCCGGCAGACAGCGTCTCTCCGCTTTCTATTTTTACTCGGTGCCTATTACCCATTCGCTTGGTATCCCTGAGGACCGTGGATCTTCCACAACTTTATCCACAGCCTATGTCGTGTGCGAAGTGCCGGTTGTAGTGGCCGTTTCCCGTTGCAACCGGTCGCACGCAGTTTCGATTGCCGTTTCAAGCGTTTGAACGAAGTCGCGGCGAGGGAGATCGGTCGGCAGCGCCGGCAGAAACTCGATGGTGATGACCCCCGGGCGAAGTCCGATCATATGGTGTGGCCAGAACACCCCGGAATTCACCGCGACCGGAACGACAGGTACATGTAGGGCGCCGTGCAACGCGGCGATGCCGGCGTGATAGGTCTGTCGGCTCCCCGGCGTGACCCGGGTCCCCTCAGGATAGATGATGATGGAACGCCCTTCTGCGAGCGCCTCACGGGCCGCGTTGACCATGCCGCGCAGGGCGGACATGCCGCCCGACCGGTTGATGGCGATCTGGCCGGTACGGAGCAGGTACCAGCCGAAGATAGGAATCCAAGTCAACTCGCGTTTGAGCACGATGGCCGGGTCGCGGATGATCAGGTTGATCGCCAGCGTTTCCCAGGCTGATTGATGTTTGATCGCGAACAGCGCCGGGCCTGCCGGGATGTTTTCACGCCCGACCACCTGGTGGGACAGGCCGACGGTGACGCGCAACAGCCACAGCGTGACCCTCACCCAGAACCGGCTGTAGGCGCGCAATGGCTGTGGCGGCCCGAGCAGCAGCGGTAACACCAGCAGGCCGGCCAGCGTCGTCCATCCGTAGAATAGAATCATGAAAAGAGCTGGTCGCATTCCGTTTAACGTCGATCCAGCATTCGGGTCACGAACACCCGCGCGCGGGCGGCCAAGTATTTGTTGTATTCCCCGACGAGCAGGAACGCGGTGCCGGGCCAGAGCCACCAGCGAGTGAGGCGCACATTCTCCGATTTAACCGAATCGGGCAAGAGCTTCACGTCCGGCAAGCGTGCGTGGAATTCAAGCAGGCTTCGCGGCATGTGAAAGTCGGCGGTCACCAGGCGCAGGCTTGTGACGCCGTTTGCGGCCACCCAGCCGGCGGTCTCGACCGCGTTTTCTCTTGTGTTGCGGGCCGCCCGGCCCAAGGTGACGCAGCATTCCAGGGTCGCAGATTTGAGTTTTTGGGGCGGGATGAGGTCGCGCGCGGAGACATTGGCGCCGACGCCCGAGATCAGCATCGATCCTGCCACCGACCGCGCCAACAACTCGGTACCCCGTTCAACCCGTCCGCGCCCGCCGGTCAGAACCACAATGGCGTCCGTTGGGGTGCTGCTCTGCGGGCCGCCATCGCCGGTTGCGGTCACCACCGGGATGCGATCGACGAAGAGGAAAAGACCGATGACCCAGGCGAGAGCCAACAGGATCACCGGGACGACAATTCTGCGCCACCTGCGTTTTCGCTGTCTGGCCATTAAGGCAAGCGCGCGAGCGCGCGCAGAACGGTCAGTCGGGCGGTCAGCATTGCGATGGCCACCGCGCCCGCCGGAACGATCATCAGGGCAAGCCATTCGATGAATGTCAGACTCACGGGAGGCAGAAATGCCGCGTCGATGCCCTGGCCGACCCACGCGAAAACGAGCAGAACAAGCGCCGCCGCGGCAGCACCCGCGATCCCGCCGCGCAGGGTGAGCATCATGGCCTGAAACTGGAACTGGCCGGCGATATAGGTGTCATGGGCACCCATTTGATGCAGCAGCTCGATGATGGCGGCGTGGACCGCCAGTCCGCTGCGCGTCGTGAAGACCACGGCAACGATGGCGGCCGCGGCGATCAAGCCGAGGATGACGAAGGCGAGTATCTCAACGGTCCGTCCCAGATTGATCAGTGCCGAAAGCCAGTCCCTGTGGTCGTCCACAGTTGTGCCCGGTACGGATTGCGACAGGCGGGCCGCGAGCAGGTTTGCATCGATGTGGGCGCCGGCAGCCAGTTCAACGTCGATCAGTGCGGGTATGGGAAGCCCCGAATCCACGACCTCCTCGCCGAGCCAGGGAATGAGCAGCGCACGGGCCTCGCTGGCGGGGACTGGCCTGACTCCCGTGATCCCGGGGGTGACGCCAAGCATGGCGACCAGTGTTCCGGTGGCTGCGTCGTCGGCTGCGTCATGGGGCACCTGAACCGTCATCCGCCCGGTCAGCGTGCTGTTCCAGCTGTCGATGGTATCAGAGACCACCAGTGCACCGGCGAACATCAGCGCGCCCAGAAAGACCATCAGTGCCACGATCCACGGTAGAAATCGGGTGGATTGGTCGCGCTCAAACGGCAGATCGGTTCGTCGCCCCAGCATCAGTTGGGACCCGCAGCTGGCGATCCGGCGCGACGGACGACCAGTTCGCCATCGTCGAGTTGCAGCACCGGATGGCCGAATTCCTCGACCAGTGCATGGTTATGGGTGGCGATGACGATTGTCGTGCCCGCCTTGTTGAGTTCCTCGAACAGATGCATGAGGCGGACTGCAATATGGTCGTCAACATTCCCGGTTGGCTCATCGGCCAGCAGTAGGCGTGGGCGATTGATCACGGCACGCGCGATGGCGATACGTTGCTGCTGTCCGCCGGAAAGGGTCGAAGGGCGTGCGTCGAGGCGTTCACCTAACCCTACCCAGCTCAGCAATTCGCGCACATGGGTGTCGATTTCGGCGTGGCGGCCGCCGTTGACACGCAGCGGCAATGCAACGTTTTCAACGGCGGTCATATGATCGATCAGCCTGAAGTCCTGAAACACGACACCAATGCGTCGACGCAGCGTCGGCATTTCATCCCGTGGCGTGACGGATATGTCCTTGTCGAACACGTGGACCAGGCCCCGCGTCGGGCGCAATGCCAGATACATCAGCTTCAGCAGGGTGGTTTTGCCGGCGCCACTGGACCCGGTCAGAAAATGGAATGAACCGGGCGCGAGGGAGAAACTGACATCACGCAGAATCTCCGGCCCGATGCCGTAGCGCATTCCGACATTTTCGAAGCGCAACACGAAAAGGCGCCTCCGGTTAGGACGGGGGGACCGGGAAATTCGAGGATTTCGACTCGGCCCTGTTCACGGATTACGTTGGCATGATGCCACCCGGGGGTAAAGGCGTCGCGGCGCCAACGGATAGGTGCTGCCCTTTTGACGGGTTCGGTATAAATTCCGATTCGCGATCCGCGCCCGTGAATGCTTTATACTTGGTCTTCATGCTCGATTTACCTGTGACGGCGATAACCAAACGATGATCCTGAGTTGCCCCGATTGCCACACGCGGTTTGCGATCGACGCGGCGCATCTTGCGCCCGACGGCCGGCGTGTGAAATGCGGCAAGTGCGCCCATGTCTGGTACGAATCGATGCCGGAATCGGACGAAGATGCGCCGATTCCCATTGAAGTGACGCCCTATGATCCGGAAGAGGAATCGCGCGGTGCGCGCCGTAACTTGCCGGCCCTGAACCGGCCGCGATCCGCGGGCCGAGCCGCGCGCATGGCGTGGATGCTGTCCGCGGCGTTGCTGGTCTCTATACTGGCTGTTCTTTGGTTTGGCCGAGGACCGATTGCATTCGCCGTGCCGCAAGCCGAGTCGCTGTATGCGAGCATCGGCATCGATGCGTTCCCGCCGCCGGGCGAAGGGCTTGAGGTTGAGTTCAACGTTTCAGCCGAGGACGGCAAGCTTGCATTGAAGGGGGAGGTGATCAACATCTCCAATGGCGCGCGCGATATTCCCGAGCTTTATGTCCTGATCTCGGACGCCGACAAGAACATTTTGAAATCCTGGTCATTCACGATCGAAACGCGGCGTCTTGGCCCCGGTGAACGGGCTTCGTTTACCTCCCAAACCGAGGAAATTCCGGCGCAGGCGGCGAACGTTAGCGTTTTGTTTACCAATCCCAGCGAAAATCGTTAACACGAAGATCGTCACTCCCTCCGCCATCGCGGAGTCTGCCCTGGTGAACGACGATCCGGTGCCTTGCTTGTGGCGAAGACAGGCAGGGCTGGGGGTAGGCATAGCGCGCGACAAGCCGCGCGCACGGTTTGGGGGTGGAGAAGATATGGCACGAGTTCTGATAGCTGAAGATGACGGCGCGGTGCGCGAGTTTGTACGCCGCGCGCTGGTCCATGGCGGGCATGAGGTGGCGACGGCCAATGACGGCCTCCACGCGCTCGATGTGCTCGGTGTGGACGAAAACTTCGATCTGCTGATCACCGATATCGTGATGCCCGGGCTGGACGGCATTGCCCTGGCGCTGAAGGTTGCCAAGGAGCATCCGGAAACGGCGATTTTGATGATGACGGGCTATGCAGCGGAACGACAGCGGGCACACAATCTCGAGGAATTGATCCACGAGGTGATCGCAAAGCCGTTCAGCCTGAAACAAATCTGCGATGCGGCGGAAGATGCGATGTCCCAAAGGGGCCGCCGCGTGCATTGACCCATTGGCGTTGCCCGTTCCGGGCCGCCCTTCGTTTTGGTCGGGTCGTGATTCTCTAGAACCGGCGTAACAGCCGCTCGAGATAGTTCCGCTCAAGCGTCGGGCGTGTCTGATCGAGGGCGCGATTGCGGAGTTCGTCGAGGATTTCGAGCGCGCGACGCGCCTGTTCCCCATCGCCGATGCCTTGCTGCGCGCTGTCTGCGCCGAAGGGTTGATCCTGATTCTCAGTCGGCAGGCGGCGCCCGAGTGGGTCAAAGCCTTCCTGGCCAGGCTGCGCGAGCCCCTGTTGCTGTCCGGGGCCCTGACCTTGTCCCGGCCGGCGAAGCATCTGTAGCGCCATGCTCTGGGCACCCTGCTGCAGCTCCGCCAGGGCGCGCGCCTGGTCACCCAGGGCGCCCGGCAGGTCGCCGCCTTCGAGCGCGCCCTCCGCATCACCCATGGCGTCCTCCGCGTTGCCGAGATTTTCCGGAATCTGGTCCGTCATCTCGCCGAGGCGTCGCATGAGCTCGCCAAGCTGGCGCCGGATTTCATTCTGTGCCTCGCGCAGGCGTTGTGCTTCTTCCTCGGACAGCCGATCGCCGCGCTGGTTGCGCTGGAAGACATCATCCTGGAGTTCCTGCTGCTGGCGCACGACGTCCTGCAGATCGCGGAGCATTTCCTGCGCGGGGGAATTCGATTGCTGCTGGAGCTGGTTTGGGGCGTCGCGGAGGGCCTGGAGCATCTGCTGCATACGTTCGAGCAGCTGCTCGACACTCTCGGTGTCGCCGAGGCGGGCCATCTGTTCCAGTTGCTGGAGGAGGTCCTGAATGGCTTCTCGGTCGATGAGGTCGAGTTCCTCGCCGGCCTCGGGCAACAGGGAAAGGTCCATCCCCTCCAGGGCCTGTGACAGGTTTTGCGCGAGCGCTTCGAGATACCGGTCGAGCGCGTCCTGCAGCTCGGCCAACAACTCCTGGATTTCCTCGTCGCTGGCGCCGTTCTCGATCGCCTTTTGCAGTTCCTCCTGGAGCTCGGCGAGTTCACGTTCGGTCAGCGACAGGGCGCCGTCTTCGAGCCGCAGGGCCGTATCCCAGAGCTGAGACAGTAAGGGCCGGAGGTCGTTGTCGGTCCGCGCGTGGACCAGCCGTGATCGCGCAGACATCAAGGCCAGGAAGACCACGACATCATTGTCGAAGCGTTGGGGCAAGCTGCCGATATTGTGCAGAGAGCGGGCCACCTCGCGGCGGCTGGCGGGTGAAAGTGCAAGGACGCGACGTTGCTCGATGATTTCGCGCGCGACCGGGTGGTTGAAAGTTCGCTCGGGCAGGAGCACCGAGAGCCGGTCCGTCTGTCCCGTTTGTCCGCGACCGTCAGTCGCGGTGAGGCGAATATCGACCTCCAGGCCCGCCCATGGATGTTCCGTCAGGTCGTGAATGCTGACCGCGCTGCCTTCGCGCGGATCAGGCCGGGGCAGGGGCAGTTCGATCGCAACGGGGGCAACGGTCTGCGTCGCCTGGCTGGCCGACATGTCGGGCCAGGTGACTTCCGCCGAGACGGCGACAATCCCATGATCGTCCTTGCCGTCGTAACTGAGTTGCAGCGTGTTGCTGCTGGTGCCTTGTGGCGATTCGACGAAGCTGATCTCCGGTGCCGCGTCCGGCAGCACGTTGATCTGCCATTCGCTAAGCGTGCTCCGTGAAGCTCTGACGCGTGTCTCCTGCAGGCCGACTGTGTCGAGTGTCGCCTCGATCCGCCAGCTGTTCTGCGAAACCGAATCGAGGTCCAGGCTTTCGTCACCAATGTCCAGGCTAGGCGTGCGACGGGCGTGGCTGACCTGCGCGAGAACTGTGCTGCCGACGGGAACTTCGATAGCGGAACTTCCGCCCGTATCGCCGATGGTCGTCGATTTCGGATCGGCGCTGGCGAGCAGGCGCGGTGGCAGGTTCGTGTATTCGGGTGGTGTGATCCAAAGCTCGAGGCTGGCGGATTGCGTGTTTGTCAGCCCGCGCAGATCCGGCGTGAATGCGTTTTTCACCCGGTTGGGCGCATCGCCGCCCGCCGCGAACAACCCAACGACGAGCAACACACCAAGCCCGATCCGCAAGGCATAGGGGTCGCGGCCCGCCATATTCGGACGTGGCCAGCGCAGACGGATGTTGCGGGCGGCGGCTGCCGCCTGGGCCAAATGCTGGCGCCAGAGTCTGTCGGTTTCCGGGTCGACGACCCCGATTGCCGACCGATCTTCAATGACCGTCAGCGGTCGGTGGGGAAGACCGGAATCGGTCTCCAGACGGCGGCTCGCCTCGGCCCCGGTTGGCGGCTGTATGCGGCGGACCCCACGCCACAATCTGGCGGCAAAGAGGAGGACAAAGCCGAAGAGGATCAGCCCGTGCAGCCAGCCCGGCAATATCAGCAGCCCACCCATGAGTGCGATGGCGAGGAACAGGCCCGCGACACCCGCAGCCGGCCAAAGCGCGGGCAGCGCCCGTTCCCAGAACATCGCAGCCCGCGCCACCGCACGGCGGAGGCCAAGGCGTGCCGGCGTGAGGCCGGAATTCATGTGCTGGTCGTTCGGGTCGCTCATTTCGGCCCCTGATGTGGCCGTCAACCGAGACGGCGCGTTACTCGTTCTGCCAGTCTGCCAGTGATTCTTGCGCCAACATTGCGGCAATTTCCTGGCGCGCCCGCACGACGCTGAAAGAGTCTCCGCGAACGAGGACCTCGGCGATCAGCGGGCGGCTATTGTAGCCCGATGCCATCACGGCGCCATAGGCACCTGCATCGCGGATCACAACAAGTTCACCGGCCGCCAGCGCCGGCAGATCGCGCTGGGTCGCGAAGGTGTCGCCGGTCTCGCAGACCGGCCCGACAATGTCATAGCTGTGGGTGTGGTCGTCCGTGGCCGTTTCGCGCACCGGCAATACCTCGTGATGGGCGTCATACATGGCCGGTCGGACGAGATCGTTCATGGCGGCATCGACGATGGCGAAGCTGCGGGTTTCGGCATCCTTGATGTAGATGATTTCCGTCAACAGGACGCCGGCAGGCCCGGCCAGATAGCGGCCCGGCTCGAACACGAGGGTGCATCCCAGATTGCCGACCGTCTCCGCCACGATGGCGGCATAATCATGCGGGTCGGGCGGGATGTGGTGCCCGTAGTCGATGCCGAGGCCGCCACCGAGATCGAGCTTGGTGATCTCGTGGCCGTCGGCCCGCAGCTCATGGACAAGGGCCGCGACGTGCAAAAAAGCCGCGCGGAAGGGTGACAGATCCGTCAGCTGACTGCCGATATGCACCGCCACAGCGTTTGCCGAGATCCCCGGCAATGACGCGGCGCGGGCATAGACGGTGCGTGCGCGTGCGATCTCGATGCCGAACTTGTCGTGATGGCGCCCGGTCGAAATTTTATGGTGGGTGTCGGCGTCCACGTCGGGATTGACCCGTACCGCCACGTTGACGGTCGCGGAATTTTCGGTCGCAACCTCGGACAGGCGCTCCATCTCCGGAATGGATTCGACGTTGAACTGACCGATACCCGCAGCGATGGCCTGCTGCATTTCATCCGCGGTCTTGCCGACGCCGGAGAACACGATCTCGGCGGGGTCGACGCCCGCCGCCAGCGCCCGCGCCAGCTCGCCGCCCGACACCACGTCGGCGCCCGCACCGCATGTCGCGAGCGCCCGGACCACGGCCAGGTTCGAGTTGGCCTTCATGGCGTAACAGACGCGCGCGTCGAGGCCCGCATCCTCCAGCGCGCCGGCGAAGCGCCGATAGGCATCGGTGAGCGCGGTCTCGGAATAGACATAGACCGGCGTTCCCACGGCCGCGGCGATGCGCGACAGGGGGACGCCCTCGGCGTGCAGTTCGCCGTTCTGGTATGCGAAGTGGCTCATGATGTCGTCTCGGGGCCGACGTTGGTTAGCGGGGGGTCAGCGGGTCGGATAGGTGCGCGGATAAGTGATTTCTTCGCCTTCGGGCGGTTTGGGCGGGCCCTTCTTGCCGCACGCCGTCAGCGCTACAGCCAGGACCAGCGCGACCAAAACATGCTTCGATGTGCGGTTGACCAGCTGGCGCATATCAATCGCCTCCTTCGGCAGGCAAGAACCGCGCGCGCGCGTCGGCAACAGATGCGCGGACATTGTCCGGCGCGGTGCCGCCGAAGCTCGTCCGGCTGGCCACCGAGGCCTCGACCGTCAGCACGTCGAACACGTCGGCGCTGATCCGCGCGTCCACGCCCTGCATGTCCGCAAGCGAAAGCTCCGAGAGGGTCACGCCCTTTTCATCTGCGAGTGCCACGACGGTGCCGGTGATCCCATGGGCATCGCGGAACGGCACGCCGGCGGCCCGTACCAGCCAGTCGGCCAGGTCGGTGGCCGTGGAGTGGCCCTTGCCCGCGGCGGCGCGCATGTTTTCGCTCTGGGCCTGCATGTCGATGACCATGCCGGTGATGGCGGCGAGTGCCAGAGACAGGGAGTCGGCCGCATCGAAGACCGGCTCCTTGTCTTCCTGCATATCCTTGGAATAGGCCAGCGGCAGCCCCTTCATGACGGTCAGCAGGCTGATCAGCGCGCCATAGACACGGCCGGTCTTGGCGCGCGACAGCTCAGCGGCATCCGGGTTGCGCTTCTGGGGCATCATCGAGCTGCCCGTCGTATAGGCGTCGGAAAGCGCGATGAACCGGAACCCGTCGCTGCACCAGATCACCAGCTCCTCGGCGAAGCGCGACACATGGGTGGTGCAGATCGCCGCCGCGGACAGGAACTCGAGCGCGAAATCCCGGTCGGACACCGCGTCCAGGGAATTGGCCATGGGCCGATCGAAGCCGAGTGCGGCTGCTGTCGCGGCGCGGTCGATGGGAAAGGACGTACCGGCCAGCGCACCGGCGCCGAGCGGAGACTCGTTCAGCCGCGCGCGAGCATCGGCGAGCCGGCTGCGGTCGCGCCCGAACATCTCAACATAGGCCAGCAGATGGTGGCCGAAGGTGACCGGCTGGGCGGTCTGCAGATGGGTGAAGCCCGGCATCACGGTGTCGGCATGGGCCTCGGCCTTGTCGAGCAGGGCGGCCTGCAGATCCTGGAGCTGGCCGTCGATCGCGTCGATCTCGTCGCGGACCCAGAGCCGGAAGTCGGTCGCGACCTGGTCGTTACGCGACCGCGCGGTGTGCAGCCGACCGGCCGCATCGCCCACCAGCTCGCGCAGCCGTGACTCGATGTTCATATGGATGTCTTCGAGCGCGACGGAGAACGTGAACGTCCCCGCCGCGATGTCTCGCGAAATCGTGTCTAGACCCTCGTTAAGGGCCTGCCCATCTTCTGCAGATAGGATGCCTTGATCGACAAGCATCCGGGCATGCGCGCGCGACCCGGCAATATCCTGGGCGAAAAAGCGCTGGTCAAAGCCGATGGACGCATTGATGCGTTCCATGACCTCCGACGGTCCGGAGGTGAATCGGCCACCCCATTGCGCATTGGCTGGCTTGCGTGTGTCGTTTGGGCTCATGGCTTTCGGGCTCGCATAACTGGGAGCGACGTTTAACGATATGATACACCGGATGAAAGTTTTTCTGTTCACCACCGCCATCGCACTCGCGCTTGTGATCGGGGCACCCCCGGGTGCAATTGCGGGCACAGACGCCGATTCCGGGCCGCCGATCGGGGGTCAGGTCCAGAATTACGAGCTTTTGGACCCACCGCTGGCCGTCCCCGATGTGACCGTTCTGGCCCAGGGCGACGGGCCAATCACCCTCGACCGGTTCAAGGGCAAGTTCGTGGTCCTGAACTTCTGGGCGACATGGTGCGGGCCGTGTATCCGCGAGCTGCCGTCCCTGGAACGCCTGAATACCGAGCTGGGTGGCGAGACGGCGCAGGTGGTGCTGATCAGCCAGGATCGCGGCGGTTTCAAGCAGACCGACCGGTTCCTGAAGAAGCTCAAGGTCGATTTTCCCGACAATTTCATCGACGAGCGGCTGAAATTCTCCCGCGCGATCGGCGTGGTGTCGCTGCCGACGACGATCCTGATTGGGCCCGACGGCATGGAGTTGGGCCGCCTGGTTGGCTCGGCCGAATGGGATTCGCCCGAAGCGCTCGAACTGATCAGCTGGTACATGGACAAGGCTGGCGCGAGTTAGGCAACCCCGCGCCACGCGTTCCTCAAACCCGGATCGTCATGCCCGCGCAGGCGGGCATCCGTAACCACGGTCATTCGCCCGGGCGGTCCACGGTGTTTATGGACTCCCGCCTTCGCGGGAGTGACGAGAGCAGGTTTGTAGGCGGATTAGCGCGTCGCCACCGGCTCGTCGCCCGAATAATCGTAGAAGCCGCGGCCGGTCTTGCGACCCAGCCAGCCGGCCTCGACATATTTTACCAGCAGCGGGCAGGGGCGATACTTCGAATCCGCCAGCCCCTCATAGAGCACCTGCATTACTGACAGACAGGTGTCGAGGCCGATGAAGTCGGCAAGCTCGAACGGGCCCATCGGGTGGTTCGCGCCGAGCTTCATGGATTTGTCGATCGAGTCCACATTCCCCACACCCTCATAGAGCGTGTAGACCGCCTCGTTGATCATCGGCAGCAGGATGCGGTTAACGATGAAGGCCGGGAAATCCTCCGACACGGTGCCGGTCTTGCCAAGCTTTCTGGTCAGGTCCTGGACTTGCGTGAAGGTGTGATCGTTGGTCGCCAGGCCGCGGATCAGCTCGACCAGCTTCATCATCGGCACCGGGTTCATGAAATGCATGCCCATGAATTTTTCCGGCCGGTCGGTGGCCGTCGCCAGGCGCGTGATCGAAATTGAAGACGTGTTCGACGCGATCAGCGCATCGTCTTTCAGGTGCTGGCACAGGGCCTCGAAGATCTTGACCTTCGTGGCCTCGTCCTCGGTCGCGGCCTCGATCACCAGATCGCAATCCCCCAGGGCGTCGAGCCCCGTGGCGGTGGCGATCCGCGCGAGCGCGGCGGCCTTGTCTTCTTCCGCGATCAGGGTGCGCTTGACCTGGCGGTCCATGTTGCCGTCGATCCGGCTGAGGGATTTCTCGAGTGCGGCCGCATCGATGTCGACGATGACCACGTCATGTTCGGCCAGCGCGCAGACATGGGCGATACCGCTGCCCATCTGGCCGGCGCCGATGACGCCAATCTTGTTCAGCATTTTGCTTTGTCCTGGATGGTTTGTGTTGCCGGTCGTTCCTGATCAGCCCTGCTTCTCAAGCTCGGCGTCGAGCTCGGGCAGTGCCTTGAACAGGTCGGCGACCAGACCGTAGTCGGCGACCTGGAAGATCGGCGCTTCCTCGTCCTTGTTGATCGCAACGATCACTTTTGAATCCTTCATCCCTGCGAGATGCTGGATCGCGCCGGAAATTCCGATGGCGATATACAGCTCCGGCGCGACGACCTTGCCGGTCTGGCCGACCTGCCAGTCGTTCGGCACGAAACCCGCATCCACCGCGGCGCGCGAGGCGCCCATAGCGGCCCCGAGCTTGTCGGCAATCGGCTCGATGAGGGCGTAGTTTTCGCCCGACGCCATGCCGCGGCCGCCCGAGATGACGACCCGTGCGGCGGTCAGCTCCGGCCGGTCGCCGCCGGATTCCGCGCGGCTGACGAAGCGTGACAGGCCCGAATCCGCGGCAGCCGCAACGGCCTCGACGGCGGCACTGCCGCCGGTGGCCGGGGTGGCATCGAAGGTGGTGATGCGCACGGTGATGATCTTGGTGGCGTCGGCAGATTTGACCGTGGCCAGCGCGTTGCCGGCATAGATCGGCCGCACGAAGGTGTCGGCATCGACGACGGCACTGATCTCGGAGATCTGCTGCATATCCAAGGTGGCCGCGACCCGGGGCATGAAGTTCTTGCCCGACGTCGTGGCGGGAGCCAGCACATGGGAATAATCCCCGGCCAGACCGATGACCAGCGTGGCGAGGTTCTCCGCCAGCCCGTGTTCGAGGCTCGCATCGTCGGCGACCAGCACTTTCGCGACGCCGTCGACGGTCGCGGCGGCTTCACCGACCGCAGCGCAGCCCGACCCGGCGACCAGGATGGTGATGTCCCCGGCGCCCGCAACCGAGAGTTGCCGCGCGGCCGTGACCGTGTTCAGGGTCGCGGGCTTGAGGGTTGCGTTGTCATGTTCGGCAATGACGAGAATAGCCATCAGATGACCCTCGCTTCGTTTTTGAGTTTGTCGACGAGTTCGGCGACGCTGTCGACCATCACGCCGGCCTGGCGCTTGGCCGGTTCCACGACGGTGAGGGTCTCGAGGCGTGGCGTCACGTCGACGCCGAGATCGTCGGGTGTGAGCTCGTCGATCGGCTTCTTCTTCGCCTTCATGATGTTGGGCAGCGAGGCGTAGCGCGGCTCGTTGAGGCGCAGGTCGGTGGTGACGATCGCGGGCAGGTTGATATCGATGGTCTCCAGCCCGCCGTCGATCTCGCGGGTCACCTTGGCGGTGCCGTCGCCGAGCTCGAGCTCGGAGGCGAACGTCGCCTGGGGCCAGCCCAGAAGGGCGGCGAGCATCTGTCCGGTCTGGTTGGAATCATCATCGATCGCCTGCTTGCCGAGGATCACCAGCTCGGGGGATTCTCGCTCGACCAGCGCCTTGAGCAGCTTGGCGACAGCCAACGGTTCCAGATCAGTGTCGCTGGCCACATGGATGCCCCGGTCCGCGCCCATGGCGAGCGCTGTGCGGATCGTCTCCTGGCACTGGGCCACGCCGAGGGACACGGCGATGACCTCCTCGGCCTTGCCCGCCTCTTTCAGGCGCACGGCCTCCTCGACGGCAATTTCATCGAAGGGGTTCATCGACATTTTGACGTTGGATGTCTCAACACCTGTGCCGTCGGATTTGACGCGCACTTTGACGTTGTAGTCGATCACCCGCTTGACTGGGATCAGGATTTTCATGGGTATATCCGCTCGCGGTCGTGGTTCTGACGGTGCAGGCAAGATGGGTGAAAGCCCCGTCCGTCATGGCGTTTGGTTGTTTATCGCACTGCAACATGCCGAACCGCCGGAACGGAGTCAATTCACCGCCGTGGGCTGCTCATTGGGTGAGCAGTGCTGGTGCGGGCGCGTTAACCGGTTAACAGTTTTGCGCTTCTCCTCTGCAATCCCCGAATGGTAATAGTTTGTTAATACAATGATACGGGGCTGACGGTTGCCCCGGACGGAGGTGTGGGGACATCTCCGTGTTTTTGGTTTTGTATTGGGGGATATGAGCATGGCACGTGGCAACAAGAAACGCGGCACCAATGGTGATGACAATCTTATTGGTACCAGCGGGCGGGACCACATTGATGGCCGTGACGGGAACGACTTCATCAATGGCCGAGGTGGCGACGACAAGCTGAAGGGCGGTCGCGGCGACGACACGATCCTCGGCGGTTCGGGCAACGACCATATCGACGGCGGCTCAGGCGACGACACGATCCGCGGCGGCTCCGGCAATGACCACATCAAGGCGGGCTCCGGCGACGACACGGTGAACGGCGGCTCGGGCAACGACCGCATCGACGGCGGCTCAGGCGACGATATTATCCGCGGCGGTTCCGGCAATGACCGCATCGATGGCGGCTCGGGTGACGACAATATCCGCGGCGGTTCGGGCGACGATTACATCAAGGCGGGTTCGGGCGACGACATCGTGCGCGGCGGTTCGGGCGACGATTACGTCAGTGGTGGTTCGGGCGACGACATTCTGCTGGGTGGTTCTGGCAACGACTTCCTGAACGGTGGCGCGGGCGACGATGTCCTCAAGGGCGGCTCGGGCGACGACGTCATGATTGGCGGTTCTGGTGACGACCGCCTGATCGGTGGCGCGGGCAACGACATACTTGTTGGCGACGGTTCGGGGTCCGGGCATGGCTCGGGTCACGGCTGGGGCCGCGGTTCCGGATCGGGCCACGGACACCGACATCATCGTGGCTCAGGCAGCGGATCGGGCAGCGGCGACGTCTCGTTCGATGATTATCTCGCCGGTGGCGCGGGCGACGACCTGATCATCGCCGGCCAGGGCGACGATGTGCTCAAGGGCGGCACCGGCAACGACACGCTTATTGGTGGTTCGGGCGATGATCGTCTCAAGGGCGGCGACGGCGACGATATCCTGATCGGTGACGAGCTCCGCCATGGCGGTGGTTCAGGTTCGGGCAGCGGCTCGGGTTCCGGGCGCGGCAGTGGCCATGGTAGCGGCCACCACGGCAAGAAGGGCAAGGGCTCCGGTTCAGGCAGTGGGCACGGCAGCGGTCATTACAAGAAGAAGGGTAAGGGCTCGGGCAGCGGAAGCGGCAGCCACGGGCGTGGCTCGGGCAGCGGTTCGGGGCGGGGCTCTCATCGCGGATCGGGTAGCGGTTCCCATTGGGGTTCGGGCTCGGGCAGTGCCGACGTCACCTTCAACGATTACCTCGACGGCGGTGCCGGCAACGACTTCGTCTATGGCGGCCGGGGCGACGACAAGGGTGTGTGGACCCTGACCGAGAATATCGGTGCGACGGATTCCTATGACGGCGGGCGCGGGACCGACGAGCTCGTCTTGAAGATGACCTATGGCGAGTTCGCCGATGCGGGCGTGCAGGCCGAACTGGCGGCACTGGACGCATTTATTGCGGCAAATTCCGATCCGTCGACGGACCACGGCCTGATCCACAGCTTCGACGCGCTGGGTGCCAGCCTGCAGGTGCAGGACTGGGAAGACTACCGGGTGAAGCTGGTGAACAGCGCCCCGGACGCGGCCGACGATATCGGCACGATCGACGAGGACAGCGTCCTTGTGGTGACCGATCCGGCACAGGGTCTCCTCAACAACGATACCGACCCCGACAATCTCGATGTGCTGACGGTCTCGGCCTTCGATGCGGCGAGCGCGCTCGGCGCGATCGTGACGGTCAATCCGGATGGCAGCTACAGCTATGACGCCACCGGTCTGTTCGACTTCCTGGCGGTGGGTGAGAGCCTGGTCGATACGTTCGAGTATACGACGTCGGATCTGGCCGGTGCGACTGACACCGCGACCGTATCCATCACCGTAACGGGTGTGAACGACGCGCCGGTCATCACTGCGGGCGGCGATGTCGCGGGCGCGGTCGATGAGGACACGATTCTATCCGTCTCTGGTGATCTCGATTCCACTGATGTCGACAACGGCGCGACGGCGGCCTGGTCGGTTGCCGGTGGCGGCGCGGGCGCTTATGGCGACCTGTCGGTCGATGCGAACGGCACCTGGACCTACAACCTCCGCAACGGTGACGCCAACGTGCAGGCGCTCGGTGCGACCGAGTCCCATGACGAAGTGTTCACCGTGGTCGTCACCGACGAGCACGGCGCAACGGACACGGAAACCGTCACAGTCACGGTGACCGGCACCAACGACGATCCGGTCATCACGGCGGGCGGCGACACGGCCGGTGCGGTCGATGAGGACACGATTCTGTCCGTCTCCGGTGATCTGGATTCCACGGATGTTGACAACGGCGCGACGACGGCGTGGTCCGTCGACGGCGGTGGCGCGGGGGCCTATGGCGACCTGTCGGTCGATGCCAACGGCACCTGGACCTACGTCCTGCGCAACGGCGACGCCAATGTGCAGGCGCTTGGCGCGACTGAATCCCATAATGAAGTGTTCACCGTTGTGGTCACGGACGATCAGGGCGCTACGGATACGGAGACCGTTACGGTCACGGTGACCGGCACCAACGACGATCCGGTCATCACGGCGGGCGGCGACGTCGCGGGCGATGTTCAGGAAGACGTGACCCTCAGCGTGTCCGGCGACCTGGACTCCACCGATGTCGACAACGGCGCGACGGCAGCGTGGTCGGTCGACGGCGGCGGCGCGGGTGCCTATGGAGACCTGTCAGTCGATGCCAACGGCACCTGGACCTACAACCTGCGCAACGGCGACGCGAACGTGCAGGCGCTGGCCGTCGGCGAGACCCATGACGAGGTGTTCACCGTCACGGTGACCGACGATCAGGGCGCGACGGATACGGAGACCGTGACGGTAACGGTCACGGGCACGAACGACGCGCCGGTAATCGGCAGCGGCGATGTCTCGGGTGCGGTGACACAGGAGGCCCTGGAAGAGACCCCCGTGGCCGCGCCGATCGAGTTTACCGTCGAACAGTATGTCGGTGTTTCTTCAAACAACTTCGCTTTTCTGGCCAACCATGCCGCCAACAACACGGCGGACTACACGGTCCGGACCAGCGTCATCGACTTCACCGACGACCCGGCCGGGTTCTCGGGTGAGCTGCCGGGTAGTTCGCCCTGGCCCGCCGAAGTGGCCACCGGCCAGTCCGGCACGGGAAGCGCGGTCAACAACAACTTCTTTGCGCGCATTACGACCGATTTCTCCGTCACGAATGGCGACACCTACACATTCCGGACCTTCAACGATGACGGTGTGCAGCTGAAGATTGACGGGGTCACTGTCATTTCGGATACCGGCTACCACCCGGAAGCGCCGTTCGAGGGCAGCATCACCCTGAGTCCGGGCAATCACTCGCTGGAGCTGTTCTTCTTTGAGGGCGGCGGCGAGGCATCGCTGGAACTTTCTGTTCGCGATTCCTCGGGCGTGTTCGGCCTGCTCGGCGCCAATGGCGGCGGGCTCGGCGGCACGGAGCTCGAGCTGACCGACGACGGCGTGATCGAGTTCACCGATGTCGATCTGACGGACGGTCACACGGTGAGTGCTGCGCCGGCGGATACGGGCTATCTGGGTTCGTTCAATGTGGATCTGGCCGCGGCGGCCATGGGCGGTGCGACCGGGCAGGTGGCCTGGGACTTCGCCGTCAATAACGCCGACGTCGCCCATCTGGGCGCCAACGACACCCTGGTCCAGACCTATACGGTGACAGTGGATGACGGGAACGGCGGGACCGATACCGAGGATGTGATCGTCACGATCCAGGGCACCAACGACGATCCGATCATCACAGCCGGCGGCGATGTCGCGGGTGCGGTCGACGAAGACGGCGTCGATGCGCCGACGAGCGTGTCCGGCGATCTGGATTCCACCGATGTGGACAACGGCGCCACGGCAGCCTGGTCCGTCAATGGCGGCGGCGCGGGCACCTATGGCGACCTGTCGGTCGATGGCAACGGCACCTGGACCTACAATCTGCGCAATGGTGATGCCAACGTGCAGGCACTGGGTGCGACCGAGAGCCATGACGAGGTGTTCACGGTGGTCGTCACCGACGACCAGGGGGCCACGGATACCGAGACCGTGACGGTCACGGTCACCGGCACGAATGATGATCCGGAGATCACCGCGGGCGGCAATGTCGCTGGCGCGGTCGAGGAAGATGTGACCCTGTCGGTCACAGGCGACTTGGACTCCACCGATGTGGACAATGGCGCGACGGCGGCCTGGTCGGTCGATGGCGGCGGTGCGGGCACCTATGGTGACCTGTCGGTCGATACCGACGGCACCTGGACCTACAATTTGCGTAATGGCGATGCCAACGTTCAGGCGCTTGGTGACGGTGAGAGCCACGACGAGACCTTCACGGTGGTCGTCACCGACGATCAGGGCGCGACGGACACCGAGACCGTCACGGTGACGGTCACCGGCACGAACGACGCTCCCATAGCGTCAGCTGATGCATTTGCCACGGATGAAGATGACGCGGTCAGCGGCAACGTTCTGCTGGACAATGGGTCAGGCGCTGACAGCGATGTCGAAGGAGATTCCCTGACGGTCTCGCTGGTGACAGATGTCGCCAACGGCGCGCTGGTTCTGGGATCGGACGGCACATTCAATTACACGCCGGATGCGGACTTCAACGGCTCGGACTCGTTCACCTATGAGGTTTCCGACGGCAACGGCGGGACGGACACGGCGACGGCGACCATCACGGTCGATCCCGTCAACGATGCGCCGGTCATCTCCTACGCGCAGACTGCGGCCAGCCTCGTGAACGGCAGCTTCGAACTGCCCCTGAGCAGCTGGGTTGCGACGGGTGGCGGTGTCGATCAGCTGACCGGCTGGGATGCGTCCGACGGCATCTGGAGTCTCGACCTGAATGCGTTCAGTCCGGGCGGTGTTCAGCAGGCGATCGCGACCGATACGGGCGTAGCCTACACGGTCACCTTCGATCTGGCGGGCAATCCGGGACAGCAAACCGTCAAGGATCTGCAGGTCTCGGCGGACGGTACGACCCAGAATTACAGCTTCGACAACGGGGCCGGGGGCGGCACGTCGGGCACCAACATGAACTGGACGCAGCAGAGCTTCTCCTTCGTGGCGATGGATGCGAGCACGTTGCTGGACTTCAGCAGTCTGGTCTCTTCCGGGGCATGGGGGCCGGCGCTCGACAATGTGAGCCTGACCCGCGATGGCCTGTTCGTTGAGGAAGACGGATCGCTGGCGATCACCGGGCTGTCCGTGTCCGATGTGGACGCGGCAGAGGGCACCGGCGAGGTGCAGGCGACGTTGTCTGTAAACAACGGCACGATCACGCTGGCCCAGACGACGGGCCTGACTATCGGCGCCGGGGCGAACGGCAGCGCGACGGTGACGTTCACCGGTCTGGTGGCGGATGTGAACGCGGCGATCGCGTCTCTGACCTACGCGCCGGATGCGGACTACAACGGCGACGACGCGCTGACGATGAACGTGAACGACCTCGGCAACACGGGCGCGGGTGGCGTGCTTGCCGACAGCCAGGTAATCGACATCGTCGTCGGGCCAGTCAATGACGCCCCCACGGCAGGCGGCGCATCGGCCGCGGTGATCGATGACGGTTCCGTCGTGAATGGTTCGTTCGTGGGCGATGATGTGGATGTCGACGATGACGGATCGACGCTCACCTACACGGTGACGTCGGCCCCGTCCGAGGGGGCGGTCGTGAACAACAACGACGGCACCTTCTCGTTCGATCCGGGCTCGGACTTCCAGGACCTCAACCTCGGCGATACGCGCGATGTGACGTTCGAGTACACGGCGACGGACAGCCATGGCGCAGTCTCAAGCGCGGGCACCGCGACCGTCACCGTTACCGGCGTAAACAACGCGCCGGTCGCGAACGACGACGATCTGATGGAAACCCAGGTGCTGGGCTTCGACGGCCCGTATTTCGGTTACGTGCCGAACGGTTATGGCGGGTTCAACTGGAGCGCATCGGGCAACGTGACGTCGGGTACGCCCGGTGTCGCGTTCGAGAGTTCGAAAGCCTTCAACGCCTTCGGTGCGAAATACTCGACGGCATCGTGGCAAGGGGATATGGACATCGACGTCCAGGGCCTCTGGGTCGCGAACTGGTCCTACACATGGCAAATGCAGTTCAACGGCTATGACGACGGTGTCCTGACGGATAGCGTGACTGTCGGTGTCGGCGCCGCGCAATGGATCGATCTCGATTTCGAGAGCATCGACCGTCTGGATATCAACGTTACAGGCGGCAACTATTTCGGTTCCGGTTGGTGGTTCATCGACGGCCTGACATTCAACGAGGTTGCGAACACGACCGAGGACGACGTGCTGACGATCAGTTCAGCATCGCTCCTTGGGAACGACACAGATGTCGACAACGGCGCGGTTCTCTCGGTTGCGTCCGTTGCGGGAGCGAGCGCGTTGGGCGCGGCGGTTTCCATCGACACTGGAACGGGGGAGATTACCTACGATCCGACGGGAACGCTCGACTATCTGGCCGGTGGCGAAGTCGTCGACGATACCTTCACCTACACGGTGACGGACGAGCATGGCGCGACGGACACGGCGACCGTTACGCTGAAGGTCGAGGGTGTGAATGATGCGCCGGTCGCGACGGACGACACCGTCGGTGGTCCGGGGGCCGACCAGGTCCTCGGTTTTGACGGTGCGTATTTCACGAACGTACCGACGGGCTATGGCGGTTTCGACTGGACGGCGACGGGTGCCGTGACGAATACGTTCGGCGATGTGCAGTTTGAGAGTTCGAGGATTTTCAACGCCTGGGGGTCGAAATATGCCAGCTTCATCTGGCAGGGCGATACCGATATTGATATCGACGGGCTGTCGGTCGCGGACTGGAGTAGTGTCTATGAGATGCGGTTCGACGGGATTGACGACGGCGTTGTGAAGTACAGCGAGACCGTCGCCATCGGGGCACAGCAATGGCTCGATCTCGATTTCGAGAGCATCGACCAGCTTGATGTCACGGTCACGGGCGGCAATTCCTCCGGCTCCGGCTGGTGGTTCATCGATGACCTCACCTTCAATGAGGTTGCGGCCGCCTTTGAGGACGAAACCTTCGTCTTCTCGGTCGCCGATCTGCTGGCGAACGACACGGATGTCGACGCGACAGACACGCTGGAGGTGACCGGTCTGGACTCTGATGGCGTACTCTCGACCACATCGGCCAATGGCGCGACGGTGACACTGGACACGGGCACGGGCGAGATCACCTACGTACCCGTCGCCGGTTTCAGCGGTGCGGATACGTTCACCTACACCGTATCCGACGGCAACGGCGGTTTCGATACCGCCACCGTGACGGTCGACGTGGCGGCCGTGAACGATGCGCCGGAAATTGCCTACGCGCAGACGGCCGCGAGCTTGGCCAACGGCAGCTTCGAGACGGCCCTGAATGGGGTGACGGACTGGAGCGTGACTTTCGGAGACCTTGATCGGGTCGGGACCTCGACCTGGGATCCGTCCGACGGGTCGTTCAGCCTCGATCTGAATGGCTTCAACCCGGCGGGAATCTCGCAGTCGTTCGCCACGGATGCGGGCGTGACCTACACGGTGACGTTCGACATCGCGGGCAACCCCGGCCAGCAGACCATCAAGGATCTGGCCGTCTCGGCGGGTGACGCGACCCAGCATTACAGCTTCAACAATGCTGGCACGTCGGAAACCAATATGAACTGGACGCAGCAGAGCTTCAGTTTCGTGGCCACGGGTGCCAGCACGTTGTTGGACTTCAGCAGCCTGGTCCCGTCCGGTGCCTGGGGCCCGACGCTCGACAATGTGCAGCTGACCCGCGACGGGCTGGTGGTCGACGAGGACGGCTCCCTGGACATCACGGGACTGTCGGTCTCCGATATCGACGCTGCGGAAGGCACGGGTGCAGTACAGGCCACCCTGTCGGTCGACCATGGCACGATCTCGCTGGCTCAGCTGACGGGCCTGACCGTCGATGCGGGTGCCGACGGCAGCGCCACGGTGACCGTCTCCGGCCAGCTGTCGGATGTGAATACGGCGATCGCCTCGCTCACCTACGAGCCTGACGCCGACTACAACGGCGCCGATGCGGTGACGCTGAACGTCAACGATCTGGGCAACACCGGGTATGGCGGCGCGCAGTCCGACAGCCAGGTCCTCGCCATCACGGTTTCGGCCGTCGAGGACGCCAATCAGACCCTTGTTGGCGACGCGGGGGCCAATACGCTGGTCAGCGGTCATGGAGACGACTTCATGACCGGGAACGGCGGCAACGATCTGTTCGTGTTTGACAACGGGTCGGGCGACGATACGATCACCGACTTCGCGGCGGGTGCCGGGAGCGACGACAGGATCGACGTCAGCGACTTCGGGTTCACGGATCTGGCGGACTTGCTGGCGGCGACGAACGACAGCGGCGCGGATACGGTGATCACGCTCGACGGCGACGACAGCCTGACCCTGATCGGTGTGCAGGAAGCCATGCTGCACGAGGATGACTTCATCCTCTAATGCAGGTCGTCGCGGCTTGAGGGAAGTGCTTGTGCGGCGCTTATTGCGCCGCGCGGGCGCGCACCCGTCGTGTGCGTACCGTCATTAAATTATTGAAAACACACGATGTTTCGTCGTGATCTGCCGGTCAGCCCCGCGTCTGGCCGGGCTCCCAGAGGATGTCGGCCGCACCACCGTCATTCAGGGCGCGGGCCAGCACGAACAGGTGATCCGACAGGCGGTTCGCATATTTGAGCGCGTGGGCGTTGACGTCCTCGCTGGTGGCGAGCTCGGTCATCAGCCGCTCGGCGCGACGTACCACGGTGCGGGCCACATGCAGATGGGCCGCAGCGGGGGTGCCGCCGGGCAGGATGAAAGAGGTCAACGGCGCCAGGTCTTCGTTGATCGCGTCGATTTCCGCTTCGAGACGTTCGACCTGTTCCGCGACGATGCGCAGCCCACCTTCGGATTTGCTGGCCGCACGGGCGTCACCCTCGGGCGTGCAGAGATCGGCACCGAGATCGAACAGGTCGTTCTGGATGCGGCGGAGCATGGCGTCCGTCGCAGGGTCGTCGCTTGTGTATAGCCGGACGAGGCCAATGACCCCGTTGGCCTCGTCCACGGTGCCGTAGGCGGCCACCCGCAGGTCATGCTTGGCCACCCGGTCGCCGGAACCCAGCGAGGTGTCGCCGGCGTCGCCGCCGCGGGTGTAGATCTTTGTGAGTTGCACCATGACCCGCCGCCTTAAGCGCTCTTGCTGGCCGCGAAGACGAACAGCAGGAACAATATGATGGCGAAGGCCTGCAGCCCGACGCGCGCCTGCATCAGCTTGTTACCGTATTTGGCGTTGAACTCGCCGCCGCGCGCCATGGCGATGAGGCCGATGATCAGGACCAGCATGACGCCGGCGAGCGCGATGGCGAGGAGAATGGAGAGCGTTTTCATGGCCGCGATCATATCGACCCGATCGCCGTCTGACGAGGGCCCTGGTCGTGGCGAAACAACGCGAGCGTTGACGCTTGGGGCGCGGATTTGTAGGTTCCGCGCCATGACCGAACTGCGGACCATTCTTATTGACGGCCCGGCGCACGCCCGACTAACGGGGCGGCGGCCGGGAGCGCATGTCTATGCCGCGTCAATTCAAATGAGGTCCGTTTACGATGTCGTTACAAAATCACCCGCATAATCAATCGCAAGAGCAATCCAACGCGGTTCACTGTTTCTCGGTTCGCGCTGTCGCCGACCCGGGCATGATGCCGCGGTTGATGGAACTTTGGGCAAAGCGCGGCCTGGTGCCTGACCGGTGGCATGGCGTGCGCGAAGAGGTGAGCGGGACCTATGTCGATATCGAATCCGGGGTGGTCGACCGCGCTTGCGCCACGCAGATGGCGGTGGCGATGCGCGGGATATTCGGTGTCGCCCAGGTCCTTGTGTCCGAGAAACGTCGCGCAAGCCGCGCCTGAATCCGGCCGTCGCGGCTAGCCCGAGATGGGACTCTACGATCATATCGCGGCCTGTAACGCCCATTCCTTTGACGGCAAGCTGGCGTTTCGGGTGGGCGGCCGTCAGGTCGGCTGGCTGAGCGAGAATGTCGCCTCGCGGATGACCCGCTGGGATCATTATTTCAAGGTCACCGACAACAGCGTCGATATCCTCGAAAGCCTGAAGGACGTGGAGTCCCGTTCCAAGGCGCTGGCCGAGGCCGGCGCGGCGCTGGTCGTGCAACAGGCGTTGCCGCGCAATCGCAAGGAACTCTGTCCGGTGATGGAGAAGTTCGGCGGTGAGGTGGTCATGCGGATCGATCGTGCCTGGCTCGAATCCTATGGCGTGACCTCCTACGGGGTGCATGTGAATGGTTATGTGCAGACCGCCAAAGGTCCCGAGCTCTGGATCGGGGTCCGTTCCAAGAGCCGCGAGGTCGCGCCAGGCAAGCTCGACAATATGGTCGCGGGCGGTCTGCCGGTCGGCCTGACCCTGGCGGAGAACGTCATCAAGGAAGCCGCCGAGGAAGCCTCGGTGCCCGAGGATGTCGCCAGCACGGCGCGTCCGGCCGGCGTGATCACCTACATGCTCGACACCGAGCGCGGCATGCGCCGCGACATGCTGTTTGTCTATGATCTGGAGCTGCCTGCGGACTTCGTGCCTGAGAACGAGGATGGCGAGGTCAGCGGTTTCGTCAAATGGCCGGTCCAGCAGGTGTTGCGGGTGGTCGAGGAGACCCACGAGTTCAAGTTCAACACCAACCTGGTGATCATCGACTTTGCGATCCGTCACGGCTTGATCGCACCCGAGCATCCTGATTATGCCCGTCTAGTCAAAGGCTTGCGTGCCTGGGCCTAGGTTTGAGGGCCCGAATAAGAGGTCCCCGGTTTAACCCCGACTTCGCACTAGAGCTCGTTGGCGCTCGCGGCACCGCGGGCGATCTGACGGATTGCCATCGCCCATATTTCGTCCGGGTCCGTCCCGGCCTCGCGCATCGCCCGCAGGGTGAAGGCCTTGTCCCGCTTGGCCAGCCGTTCGCCGTCGCTGTTCGCCAGCAGCGGCGTGTGGTGCCACTCGGGCACGTCGAGATCGAGCAGGGCCTGAAGCAGGCGATGGATATGGGTTGCGGCGAAGAGATCACTGCCCCGGGTCACGAGTGTGACGTCCTGGGCCGCATCATCGACCGTGACCGCGAGATGATAGCTGGTCGCAACATCCTTGCGCGCAAGCACCACGTCGCCGAAGATTTCCGGCGCAGCGGTTTGTTCGCCGCGTGACCTGTCGTGCCAGGTGAGGGCACCTGCTTGTGCAATGGCGGCGTCCATGTCGAGGCGCAGCGCATGGGGCTCGCCGTCCGCAATCCGTGCCGCGCGAGCTGAGCCGTCGAGAGATTTGCAGATGCCGGGATAGACCGGACCGTCGGGGCCGGCCTGGGTCAGGTGCGGTGCCGCGCCGGACTGGCTGATCTCGGCCGCGATATCCTTGCGGGTGCAGAAACAGGGATAGAGCAGGCCCATCGCGTTCAATTTCTCGAGCGCAGAACCATAGACATCCATGCGTTCTGACTGACGCCATACCGGCTGCGTCCACTCCAGACCCAGCCAGGTCATGTCCTCGATGATCGCGTCTTCGAATTCCGGGCGGCAGCGCCCGGGATCGATGTCCTCGATCCGCAGGATGAACTGCCCGCCGGCCGACGTTGCGAGACGTCCGGCGAACAGCGCGGAATAGGCATGGCCCAAATGCAGCAGTCCCGTCGGTGAGGGTGCGAACCGGGTGATCAATTTGTCGGTGGGGGTAGCGTTACTCACGTTAATCGGGGCTCATGTGACTGGGGTTCATCGGGAGTCCGGGTTGATCTTGGCCGTACAATTGGCTTCAACGATGGGGATGCGCGCCCAACGCCGGGTCGACACGCTGTCTACAGGGGTGATGATGCGATGAAAACACGCAAACGGCTAGAGGCCGGGCTGGAAGAACTCGCCGCCCTCGATCCACGCATGGGAGCGCTGTGGGCGCGCGCCGGCACCCCGGGCCCACGCGCCCGGCCGCCCGGTTTCACGACGCTGTTGCGGGTGATCGTGGGGCAGCAATTGTCGACCCATGCGGCCGCAGCCATCTGGAAGCGGATGGAAGTCGCCGGCATCACCAAGGACCCGGCCGCGTTCATCGTTCAGGACGACGAGGACCTGCGCGCCCACGGGCTCAGCCGCCAGAAAATCGTCTACGGGCGTGGCCTGGCCGAGGCGGTGGTGTCCGGCGGGCTCAAACTCGAGGCGCTGCGCAAACAGGATGACGAGACGGCCATCGAGGCGCTGGTCGAGCTCAAGGGCATCGGGCGGTGGAGCGCGGAATGCTATCTGCTGTTTGCGTTGGGGCGCACGGACATCATGCCGGCAGACGATCTGGCGCTGGTGGCCTCGGCGGGCACCCATCTGGGCGATGGCACGCGCTGGACGCCGGGCCAGTTGCGCGATGAGGCCGAACGCTGGCGCCCCTGGCGCAGTGCGGCGGCGCGACTTCTCTGGCACGCCTATCACATCGAGGCGATATGATGATCTGGATTGAAGAACGCATGAATGGCGAGAGGTAGGCGATGAACGAATCACTATTGGGCGGCCCGAGCTTTGGTCCGGCATCCGGTGGCGCGCCGCGCCAGCTGGTCGTTTTTTTGCATGGCCGGGGTGCCGACGGGGATGATCTGATTGGCTTGGCGCCGATATTTGCCAAAGAGTTCCCCGATGCGCTGTTCCTTTCGCCCCATGCGCCCCAACCGTGCGATGACGTGCCGTTCGGTCTTCAATGGTTCAGCCGGGTAGACTGGGTGCCGGAAAATATCGCCGCCGGCGTGCGTGGTGCGGCCCCGGCGCTCGACGCGTTCCTGGATCATCACCTGGCGGCGCACGGCCTGGACGATAGCAACCTGGCGCTGTTCGGCTTCAGCCAGGGTTGCATGATGGCGTTGCATGTCGGGTTGCGCCGAAAGGCAGCACCGGCGGCCATCCTTGGTTTCTCGGGGCGGCTCGCGGCCGCCGAGAGTCTCGCCGCGGAAATCACGGCCCGCCCGCCTGTTCTTCTTGTGCATGGCGACGCCGATATGGTCGTGCCTTATGAATCGCTCGGCGTTGCCGAGCAGGCCCTGAAAGACCTTGCGGTGCCGGTCGAGGCGGTGACCCGGCCGGGGATGGGGCACAGCCTGGACGATAACGGGATACGCCGCGCGGTCGCGCTTCTGGGGCAGGTGTTTGCGACCGGCTGAGTTGGACAATTGCCTGTTCAGGTGGGACAGTCGCGGCACGAGATTTTTGTGGTGAATCGGAGTTTGTTGCTTAGCTTTTGATGGCCGTAGTTGTTGGCGGCAGTTGTTATTTGCGTACGTGTCTTTGAATTGACCCACTGAGAGTTTCATCCGGGAGGGGATCGATGGACGTCGCGCTGGAGAATTGTCCGGCACTCGTGCTCAACGCGGATTTCCGCCCGCTGAGCTACTTCCCGCTGTCCGTCTGGCCCTGGCAGGACGCCGTGAAGGCCACCCTCATGGGCCGAGTCAATACGGTCGCCGAATATGACCGGGTGATCCGCTCTCCCAATCTCGAAATGCCCCTGCCGAGCGTGGTCTCCCTCAAGGAATATATCCGCCCGGCCGACCGGCCCGCCTTCACCCGCTTCAACGTCTTCCTGCGCGACCGGTTCACCTGTCAGTATTCCGGCCAGCGGCTGCCCGCACACGAGCTGACCTTCGATCATGTGATCCCGCGTTCGCGCGGTGGGCGCACCAGCTGGGAGAATGTCGTGACCGCGTCGGGTGCGTATAATCTGGCGAAGGCGAACCGGACACCGGAGGAGGCCGGGATGCATCTGCTGACCAAGCCGCGCCAGCCCGACACCTGGGAGTTGATCGAGAACGGCCGGGCGTTCCCGCCGAACTTCCTGCACGAGAGCTGGGGCGATTATCTCTACTGGGATACCGAACTGGACGCGTAGCGCGCTCTAAATTCTGGTCGACAGCCAGATGGCCGCGCGTGACCCCGCCTTGATGAATTCCAACATCACCCGATAGCCCGGTGCCTGTTCCGCGTCATGGGCGAGCCCGGTTTCCTTATGCTCGATTTCCTCGGCGCGGAACTCGTCTATCAGGTCGCGCAGTTCCGCCTGATCCTCGCCGAGCTGCGCCGACTGCTCGGCGTAATGCTCCTGGATGACATCCTCGACCGCGACCGTGCAGGCCATGGCGGCCTTCTCGCCCATCGCCGCCGTCGCCGCGCCGAGCGCGAAACCCGCCGCATTCCAGATCGGCGATAGCAGGGTCGGCCGGACGCGGCGTTCGACGATCATCTCTTCGAAGGCCGCGAGATGTTTCTCTTCCTGTTGGGCCATGTGCCGAATCGTGTCGCCGACGGGATGTTTGCCGAGCACGGCGAGCTGGCCGGCATAGATCCGTGCCGCACCGAACTCGCCGGCGTGATCGACCCGGATCATGCGTTCGATCAGGGTCTCCCGATCGGGGTCGCCCGGCAGGCGATTGTCTCCCGTCTGCTTTGGGCGTTTGGAAGCTTTGTCGCTCATGCCGCTTTCCGCCAAAACCCCTGTGCTGCCCATGCGGACGCCGCCGCGAAGATGATCGACGCGATCAGATTATAGCCTGCCATCGAAATTCCGAAGAGGGACCATGCCACGTCGTCGCAACGTATCAGCGGCGTGGCAAAGAGTTTCGCCTTTATCTCTTCGATGGACATGTTGGGATCGTGCACGCCGCCGCCGCAGGTGGAAAGCCCCTCCCACCATTGCTGCTCGACCCCGACATGGAATCCGGCGATGCCGGCACCGGCCAGAAACACCAGCCCGCTGATCGCGGCAAAGATCGCCAGCCCGCCCGGGGCCAGCCGGCGGCCGGCCAGAACGGCCAGGCCCGCGAAGACGATGACGATCCAGTAGGGCCAGCGCTGATACAGGCAGAGCGGGCAGGGCTGCAGGCCACCGATCAGCTGGAAGCTCCACGCGCCGGCCAGCATGACGACACTGGCCGCCAGGGTAAGGGCAGGCCAGATGGCGGCGCGCCGGGCGAGCGTGGTGTGAATGTCGGTGGGTGCCATGATCGGGATATGGGCCGCGGTTGCTAGAAGACGAACTTGATCAATACGAACCCGCCGATCAGCAGGATCACAAAGGCGAGGGCCACCCAGCCCAGATAGCGTTCGACGAAGGCACGGATGGGCGGCCCGAAATACCATATCAGGCCGGCGACCAGGAAGAAGCGCAGGCCGCGTGCGGCGGTCGAGGTGATGCCGAAGACGACCAGGTCGAGCTGGGTCACGCCGCTGGCGATTGTCACCACCTTGTAGGGGAAGGGGGTCACGCCGAAGGTGAAGACGATCCAGGCGCCGAACTCGTTGTATTTCTCGGTGAACGCCATGAAGGCATGCTCCATGCCATAAAAGGCAATGACCGGCTCGCCGATTGTTTCGAATAAGGCGAAGCCGATGAAGTATCCGAAATAGCCACCGAGTACGGAGGCGACGGTGCAGACCGCCGCCAGTCGCCACGCCATGTTGCGGGCCGCGAGGATCATCGGGATCAGAAGGATGTCGGGCGGGATCGGGAAGAAGGAGCTCTCGACGAACGCGACCGCGGCCAGCGCCCAGACGGCGTGGCGCGACGCGCCGAGGCGCATGGTCCAGTCATAGAGGCCGCGTAGCATGTCGTCTGTCTCCCGGTCGCCAGGGATTATGTACTGGCTTCGAGCGGCCTCGTAACAGGACGGCGTGCGCCTGTCCATGTCGGTTGGCAGGTGGCTCAATAGCCGATCAGCGACGCTTGATCTGGCGCAGGTAAACGACCGTACCATCGGCTTGCACATCGGCGACCCACAAGCCGGTGTGGACGTAGGTTGTCTCCTGGTTCAGGTCGTGGATCGCGCCCGGCGTGTCGCCGGCTCCGGCGAATTCCTGGTCCGGGCCGGTGGCGCGTGCGCTCGGCGCGTTCGGCCAGACCATGATAACGCCCAGAAACACAGCCCAGACAGCCATCAGCCCGGCGGCTTTGCGACCATAATTCACCATCATCCGTCTCACCTTTCATCGCTTAGGGTTTTGGATCTGGACCATAGGTAGGGGGGCATGGGGCGGGCGGAAGTGACGTCGGTCACAGGGTCCCGAATTCGCTTCCCTATACGCGATGGTTGACCTGCTGCGGTCCGGGGACTTATGGAAAGGGCACGGTGCCCCTGTGGCGGAATTGGTAGACGCGGCAGACTCAAAATCTGTTGTTCGCAAGGACGTGGGAGTTCGAGTCTCCCCGGGGGCACCAATTGCTACAATGACTTATGAGATCGTTGAAATATTCTGAGTTTCGCGTTTCTCCAAAAGTAAGCCGTATGTAAGCACTGAAGTGTCGGGTTTGGCATGTCGAAGATCTTGATCCCATCGAATGGACCGGAGGACTGGAGGCAATTGCTCGCCAAGCCCGACGTGCATTGGAAGATTGGAAGATCGGCGCGCGCAATGGCGAAAGCCCGGGAGGAAGCTGGCGACTTTCCAAACGAAATCGCTCATCTCTTCAAAGACCCCCCCCCCGATTTTCTGGATAAACAGCCCGGGCTCCTTGTGGCGATGCCGGAGTGGAAAGTTCACGCTTCAAGCGCTGGACCTCGGCATCCCTGTCATCGCCGCCGGCAGGCGGCGAAAACTTCTTCTTCCTCGCGTAGAGCGAATGCGGACTCACACCCAGCCGCTTCGAGACCTCCGCAACCCGATAGCCTCGCTCGGTGATCTGCGCCACGGCATCTCGTTTGAAATCGTCGCTGAAATTACCTTTTCCCATCATGGCCTCCTTGCCTCAAAATCAGGGAAGAAAGCGTCTGCGAATCTGCGGCCTATTCATACACAGCCAAGCTTGGCTGAACTGAAAGCCGCGGATGAAAGGAATGTGAAATGCTGTTATCCCCTTGCCGGGCCAAGCTTATCGGAGTCGTTCGGATCGTTTTTGGCCTGGTCTGGCTGATTGACGCGCAATTCAAATGGCGGTCATCGTTCATCAACGATATGGGCTCCTACCTCTCGGGTGCGCTCGATGGGCAGTCCGCGCCGGTACAGGCATGGATTTATTTCTGGATGCAAGTCGTCAAAGTCGACCCGGTTCTTTTTGCATATTTCGTGGCTGCTGCCGAGACGGCGCTCGCCCTTGCCCTGATCTTCGGTGTCTTGTCGAACCTTGCCTATCTCGGAGGCGCGGTTCTGGCCTTCGTCATCTGGTCCACGGCCGAGGGCTTCGGTGGGCCCTACGTCACCGGGTCCACAGATATCGGTGCCGCAATCATCTATGTCTTTGTCTTTGCCCTGCTCTATCTGACCCGCGCGGGGCTTCAGATGGGATATGACCGGCAACTGACAAAAATGCTCGGTTCATGGGCATTCCTGGCGTCAGGTCAGGTTACTGCACCCAACGGCAAATCGTCCTGAATAACAGCACATCGCAACATTCCTTGCCGGCGCATGTGACATATCCGAACTGCCTACCGGCCGGAAATTCACGCCCCTGCTATCAGGCAAACAGCATCGGGCATTCGCGCGCGCATTTGTTGCGCAGAATGATGTAGATCAGATGTAGCGTGCCCAGCCCTGCCAATAAGCAGAAAAACGAAATATAGGCGTATTGCAGGAACAGGATATCCACGACCACGACCCCTATGATCGTAACCCCGAACCACCGCATATGCAGATACCGCGACATGAGCGGCGGCGTGATGATCAGGACGAGATAGATCACATTGGTCAGTTGGCGCGGCATCAGGTAATCCAGGATCATCGTACCCTCATAGGCCAGAGAATTCTGATTGACCTTGACGTTGACCCAATCGGGATTGACGACATGCGGAACATAAAGCGCCAGCCCGAAGGTCAGTCCCGCAAGCGCCAGCGCCAGAAACAGCGGTCTGCGGCGGCTGTCGCCGGGCTCCAGCACATAGACCGACAGTGGAATCCAGAAAGGCCACATGAACCATGTGAAAAAGATGAACCCCATCGCCCCCCAGAGCGTGACGACGGGATCGCCGGTGTTCACGCCCCACCAGACATTGCCTTCCATGAACTGCTGGATGCCGGCGAACAGCGGCATAAGCGCCACCGGCAGATAGCGCTTATTGATCTGAAAGGCCCTGGTGGTCGCGAAAAGCCCCCCGGCGACGAGAGATCCGCTGGCGGCAAAACTGACAGTCTGAGAAAGGCACATGGCGGGAAACCTTTGCGTGCGATTTTTCGAGAGTGATATCCAGGACCCCGAATCGTTCACCGACGATAGACGGGCCCCGGCGACCTGTCAGTGTCTGAATGTCAGGCTGGCACGGGTGCATGGCCATCGATAATTTGTCGCGAGCCCGAGTTTGTCCCGCAGGTACGGCAAAAATCAGCACGAAGGCTGAATAGCCCCTGGATTCGCGGACAATCCGACCGGGCGGCTGGTGCGACAGGCGGCTGACATCAGGAATATATGTGTTCATTCGAAAGAAAGTGACCCAACCCCTGACGAAGTAGATAACCTTATGAGGGCTGTAGAAAATTGCTTTCGGAAGTTAACTGGATTGCGGATCGAGTGGGGGTTCGCGTCGGGGCACCAACGCATTCTTATCGCCTGGGGAGGACGATATGCCGGTCATCGTACGAGAAAATGAAATCACGACCGTTGCGCGCGATGGATGCGAGGTCAGCCATCTGCTGACCGCCGACATCATCGGCAACGACCAGATCGAGCTGGACCATGTTGCGGTCGCGGCGGGTGGTGCCCTCTCGATCTCTCTCGACAGCGATATGATCGGCTGGCTGCAGGTGCTCGAGGGTGCCGGCACTCTCAACGACGCCCAGAACAAGGCCGCGCTCGACACCAAACACATCACCTATCTGCCGTTTGGCTTCTCGGGCGCGTTCCAGGCCGGAAATGCCGACAGCCGCCTCCTGTTCGCCCGGGTGCCCGACGCGGTGCGGTTCGATGAGAACATCGCCGACATGCCGCGCGAGCTGGTCCATGTGGACTGGACCCGCGAGCCGGTGTTGCAGTCCGCGCATGACGCGCGCAAGCGCATCTACATGGCCACGCCGGGGCTGGCGAACACCAGGGCCTTCAAGGGCGAGATGATTTCCTATCCGCCGGGCACGGCCGCCCCCGAGCACCACCATGTGGGCGCGGAGCATTTCCAGTATGTGGTGGCCGGTGAGGGCACGGCCATGCTGGACGGTGTGGCGCATCGGCTGCGCGCGGGCGACGTGCTCTACAATTACCAGCACGAGCCCCACGCGTTTATCAACGAGAGCGACGGCGACTTCGTGTTCGTCGAATTTTTCGTGCCCGGACCGTGTGAGACCGTCTGGTCACCCGGTGCCAACCTGTGTGCCTGGCTGCCGACCGGGGTCGACAGCGATGGCCACAAGCCGTCCCGTGATATCGGCTATCACGTGCATGGCCAGGACGGCGGCATTTAGCCACAACCACGCGTCGTGATTTCGGGAGCCGCTGGTTGCGATTCCACAATAAGAAAATTACTGTGTGGGCCAGAACGAGGGCGCGCGAAGAACGCCTGTATTGATGCGATGTAGGACGGGGAGTCCGATGCAGTTAGAGAATAGTTTTACGGTGCCGGCGCCGCCGGATGTCGCCTGGGGTATCCTGCTGGACGTGCCGCGGATCGCGCCGTGCATGCCCGGTGCCGAGTTGACGGAGACCGTCGGCGAGCGGACCTATAAGGGCAACGCCAAGTTGCGGGTCGGGCCGGTGTCGCTGATGTTTTCGGGCGAGGCGGAAATCACCGAGATCGACGAGGCCAATCGTACGGCTACGGTGCTGGCCAAGGGCAATGATACCAAGGGCCGCGGGGCGGCGAGCGCAACGGTGGTGTTCAAGCTGGTCGCCGACGGCGATGCCAGCCGGGTGGACATCACCAGCGACATCGATCTGACGGGCTCTATCGCCCAATACGGCCGCGCGTCGGGCCTGATCGACGCGATCGCCGGGCAGATCATCTCCGACTTCGCGAAGAATTTGGAGGCCGAGATCGGGTCGGCCGGCGATGTCTTGTCAGATGCAGCCGCATCCGAGACACCAACGGACACGCCGGATGCAGCGGTGCCGCCGGAGGCCGAAACGGCCAAACCGGCCGACAACGCCATCTCGGGCATCAGCCTGTTTTTCCGCGCCCTGTGGTCGATGGTCCGCGGCGCGTTCGGCGGCAAGGCCTAACGACATGCAAAACGTTTTGAACACTTATCTGGAAGCGACCCGATGAAACCGGCGCCATTCACCTATCACGACCCGACCACGGCCGACGAGGCTGTGGCCCTGCTCGCGGCCCATGAGGACGCGAAGATTCTGGCCGGCGGCCAGTCGCTGATGCCGATGCTGAACATGCGCTTCGTCGTGCCCGACCATGTGATCGATCTGAACCGGATCGAGGGCATCGCCGGAATTCGCGACGCGGGCGACAGCGTCGAGATCGGCGCGATGACCCGCCAGCGCGACCTGATGGGCGATGATGTGATCGCGGCCAAGGCCCCGATCATTCCTGCAGCACTGCACTGGGTCGGGCATTTCCAGACCCGCAACCGTGGCACCATTGGCGGCAGCCTGTGTCATCTCGATCCCGCCGCCGAGCTGCCGTGCCTGATGGCCTTGTATGACGCCGAGCTGACGGTCCAGGGGCCGGGCGGCGCGCGTAAGATGTCGTTCAATGAATGGCCGCTCGCCTACATGCTGCCGTCGATCGGGCCCGATGAACTCCTGACCAGCGTGTCCGTTCCCCATTGGGGCGGCAACACCGGCCATGGCTTCGTCGAGTTCGCGCGCCGGCACGGAGACTTCGCGATTGTTGCTGCGGCCGCGCTACTGACGGTCGACGGCGGCAAAATCACCCGCGCGGCCATATCGATCGGTGGCGCGGATGTGCGCCCGATCCGCCTGACCGATGCCGAGACGGCGCTGGTTGGTGCGACACCCGACGCCGATGCCTTCAAGGCCGCGGCGGAGATCGCGCGCGGCATCGAGGCCATGTCGGATGCTTATGTGACGTCCGCCTATCGCCAGCGCCTGGCCGCCACCCTCGTCGAGCGGGCCTTGTCCGCCGCCGCCTCTAACCTCAACGGGAGCGCCTGACCATGGCCGATACCCGCGATATCGAATTGACAGTGAACGGCGAAAGCCACGCTGCGAATGTTGAAACCCGCACCAGCCTGGGTGATTTCCTGCGCCATGGCCTGGATCTGACCGGCACGCATATGGGCTGTGAACACGGCGTTTGTGGTGCCTGCACGGTGTTGGTCGATGGCGAAGCGGTGCGCTCCTGCCTGATGCTGGCCGTTCAGGCCAACGGGCATGAGGTCACCACCGTTGAAGGGCTGGCCGAAGATGACGGGACCCTGAACGTGTTGCAGGCGGCCTTCTGGAAACATCATGGTCTGCAGTGCGGCTTCTGTACGCCCGGCATGCTGACCTCGCTGACGGCCTTCCTGCGGGACAATCCCGATCCGAGTGAACGGGATGTCCGCGAGGCCATCTCGGGAAATATCTGCCGGTGCACCGGCTATCAGGGCATCGTCGATGCGGCACTGGACGCCGCCAAGACCTTGCAGAAGGGGAGCTAGAACCTTGGCTGTTCGTTACTTGGGCGCCGAAGTCCAACGCATGGAAGATCCCCGGCTGCTGACGGGTCACGGTCGGTACGTTGATGACATCACGATGGAAGGCATGCTGCATGCGGCCTTTCTGCGTGCGCCGATGGCCCATGCGAAGATTCGCTCGATCGACTCATCCCGTGCGAGCGCGCTGCCGGGGGTGCATCGTGTGATCACCCATGGGGACCTGGGTGCGAAATACAGCCACAGGATGAACCAGCTTTATCCGGCACCGGTGATTGAGCAGGACAAGACCCAATATCCGCTGGCGAAGGATGAAGTCTGCTATGTGGGCGAGGCCGTGGCCGTTGTGGTGGCGGATAGCCGCGCCATTGCCGAGGATGCGCTTGCGCTCATCGACGTGGATTACGAGGCACTTCCCGCCGTCGTGAACATTCGCACGGCACTTGCTGACGATGCCCCGCTGGCCCATGCCGATACGACATCGAACCTGATGGGCAAGATGCGTTCGAGCTTTGGTGACATCGAGGAATCCTTTGCGAAAGCCGATCACGTGTTTTCGGCGGCGTTCATGCAGCATCGCGGTGGTTGCCATTCCATGGAGACCCGCGGTGTCATCGCCCGGGACGACCCCTGGGGTGACGGACTGACTCTCTGGACGTCGGCGCAATCGCCCTATCTGATCCGGCGCGCCTTAGCCACGTGGCTGGATGAATCCGAAGAGCGTGTTCGCGTTATCGCGCCGGATGTCGGCGGCGGGTTCGGCCCGAAGGCCGGGTTCTACCCCGAAGAGGTCGCGATCTGCCTGGCGGCGCGCATCATGAAGTGCCCGGTCAAGTGGATTGAGGATCGCCGGGAGCATTTCATCTCCACGACGACCCAGCGTGATCAGCATTGGGACCTGGAGGTCGCCTGTACGGCCGAAGGGAAAATTCTCGGACTGCGCGGGAAGGTGACCCATGAAAATGGTGCCTATGTTCCCTACGGCATTCTGTTGCCAAACAGCTCCCTCACGCCCCTGCCGGGTGCCTATTCCATTCCGGCCATCGACGTGAGTGTGGACATCGTATTCACCAACACGGTGCCGAATTCACCGGTGCGTGGTGCGGGTCGTCCGTGCGGGATTTATGCCGTCGAACGCATGGTGCAAGTGGTCTCGCGCGAGTTGGGTATCGACCCGGCCGAAGTGCGCCGTCGCAATTATGTTCGCTCGGACGAGATGCCATATGAGACCGGCGCCAAGCTTCGCGGTGGCGCCCCGTGCATCTACGACAGCGGTGACTACGAGGCCCTGCTCGAGAAGGCATTGGAGCTTTCCGACTACAACAGTTTCAAGGAACGGCAGGCCGCCGCCCGGGCCGAGGGCCGCTATCTGGGCATCGGGGTTTCCTCATGCATCGAGGACACCGGCATGGGTCCTTATGAGGGCACGACCGTTCGGGTCGAGTCTTCGGGCAAGGTTGCCGTGCGCACCGGGGCCGCGAGTCAGGGCCAGGGACATCACACGATGATCGCCATGATCGTTGCGGGAAATCTCGGTGTGAAGCCGGAAGATATTCTGTTTGAGTCTGCCGACACCGCGAAATTCTCCCATGGCATTGGCACCATCGGCAGTCGCGTGGCGGCCAATGTGGGTCCGTCAGCCCACGACGCGGCGTTCCAGGTTCGTGAAAAGGCTCTGAAGCTGGCCGCCGAAGTTCTGGAAGCCTCGGAGGCCGATCTGGATATCGAGGACGGTGTGGTCCGTGTGAACGGGGCGCCCGATCTGTCCATCACGTTGGGAGAATTGGCCGTTCGACTGACGCCGATGTCCGCCATGCGGGTCCCGACGGGCTTTGATCCGGTGCTTGAAGCCACCTCCTTTGACGGCTCCAGCGGGTCGCCGATCGCCTGTGGTTCGAATGTGGCCGAAGTCGAGGTCGACCCGGGCACCGGCGAAGTGCGCGTGCTGCGCTATTCGGTCGCCCATGACTGCGGCGTGATGATCAACCCGATGGTCGTGCACGGTCAGATCGTTGGCGGCGTGGTTCATGGGATCGGCAACGCGTTGTTCGAACGCATGATCTATGACGATCAGGGTCAGCCATTGACGATGAATTATGGTGAGTATCTGCTGCCGTTGGCCAGCGAGATGCCGCGGGTGGATGTCACCCATATGGAAACACCGTCACCCCTCAACTCTCTCGGTGTGAAGGGCGCGGGCGAGGGCGGGACCATCCCGGCGGCTGCGGCCATCGTGGCGGCGATCGAAAACGCGCTCACGGAATTCGGCGTGGAGATCGATTACTACCCGGTCGATCCGCAATATCTGACCGAGCTGATCGATGCCGGGGCGGCGCAAGCCGCCGAATAAAGGACGGCGGCGCAAGCCGCCAAAATGGCCCTAGCTCTCGTCGTCGTCGTCGAAATTTTCGACCAGGGCGCGCACGGCATCACCGATTGGGTGGCCGTGCTGGTCGTCATCCTTGTCGCGGGCGTCGGCGGCATGTTCGAAATAGTTCGAGATCGCGTCATAGACATGACGGTGGTGCCGCATCGTACGGGCGACGGCGGCGTCGGCGCGGAACTGGTCGGCGATGGCACGCACGGCGTCGGTATCGAGCCGTTGAGCTTTGTCGAGGAACAGTTGCAGGTCGCGCACCGCGCGGTCGACCGCGTCCAGATGATCCGATTTCGACATTCCGACCTCCGTGTTGTACGCCGCCCAAGCAGCGGCGATCCTAGCGTGTTTCGATCTTGCCGTTGCCCGACAGCATGATGGCGACGGGCCGTGTCGGTCCGAAGTAGGAGCAGACGATCATGACGATCATCGTCAGCGGGACCGACAGGAACATGCCGGCCAGCCCCCAGATGCTGCCCCACACGGCCAGCGAGATGAGCACCACCAGGGGCGAGATGTTGAGCGACGTGCCCGTCAGGCGCGGCTCGACCAGGTTACCGATCACGAATTGCGTGGCGCCGCCGGCGATCAAAACCGTCAGCACCGGGCCAACCGTCGCGAACTGCACGATCGCGAGCAGGGTCGGGAGCAGGATGCCCAGCAGCGAGCCGATGGTCGGGATGTAGTTGAGCAGGAAGATGATGAAACCCCAGAAGCCGGCGAAATCAACTCCCACGACCAGCAGGATCACATAGCTGATGCCGCCGGTGACGGCGCTCATCAGCGTCTTGATCGCCACATAGGTCTGAATCTGCGTCTGCATGCGATGCAGCAGGTCGCGGACGTCCTGGCGGCGTTCGGAGTCGGGAAACAGGGCCGCGAACTTGCTCTCGAAGCAGCCCTGCTCGATTAGCAGGAACACCACATAGACGATGACGATGCCGAAGGAGCCGGCGATCCCTGCGGCGGTGGAGGCGAAGGAGCGGACGAGGGTCCGCAGGTCAATCTCGTTGATCACCTGCGCGATATCGGGCGGCTCGTCGAAGCCGGCGAGGCGTGAGGCCTGGGCGACGAGATGTTCGAAATTGGCCTGGTAGGCCGGTGCGGCGGCGGCGACATCGGCCAGATTGTTGCTGATCAGCTCTGCAACCAGTGCGATGGCAAGCGCCACGATGATGACTGCGCCGGTCAGCGCCAGCCAGTTCGGTAGCCGCCAACTGCCCAGCGGGATGCGATGGATGAAGCGCGCCAGCGCGTTGAGCAGGTACCAGATGACGATCGCGACCGCGATCGGGATCAGCAATTCGCGCCCCTCGATCAGGAAGAAGATCGTCACCGCCGCGATCAACACCGCGCCCGCGAAGGCGCCGATGCGCGCTGGAGCCGTTTCGCTCATATTCGTTCGTCCCGCTTTTGTCCCGGTATTCATTCCGGATTTAGCACAGTTGGTGGCGATTTGGCCCGCGGGTTGGCCCATCGGTTGGTGCATGGCGTTGACGCCGGTGATCCGATGGTGGTTTGCTCCCACCTAAGAAATTGGCCCGGTCGCAGCCCTGCGGCGGGTCGATAATGATTTACTTGATGATTTAAGGGGAGAGAGCAATTGTCCGACGGACTTGAGAATGCACGCCTGTCGCGCGTTGAGCGCGAAGATTGCCCGGCAGAATTCCTGGAAGCTTACGACGAGGTGATCCGCTCGCGCGGGCGCACCAGCATGCCCAATGTATTCGCCCTGCTGGCCAACAGCCCCGGTGCTCTGGCGGCAGTCACCCCGGTCGGCGCGCATGTGCGCTACGGCACCAAATTCGACGACGCGCTGCGCGAATACGTCATTCTGACGGTCGCCCAGGAGCTGCGCTGCTCCTATGAGTGGGGCCATCACTGGGAGTTCGCGCTCAAGGTCAACGCGCCCGAGGAGATGCTCAAGAAGGTCGGCACGCCGGCCATCGAGGCCGAGCCCGGCATGGTTGGCATGGCGACGAAATACGCCCGCCTGGTGACCCGCAATGAGGAGGTCGACGACGACATGGTCGCGGCCCTGAAAGACGAACTCGGCAATGACGGCTTCGTCGATCTGACGATCATGATTGGCTACTACGGCATGCTCGCGCGCTTCATCAACACGATGCGCCTGCAGCTCGAGGAGGGCAGCACAGCACCGCCATTCAACGTCTAAACCGGGGCCGCGCTGCCGCGGACTTCGGAACGCGAGGGAGGAATCGCCATGGTGAAGGTTGTCGTTCAGATGTACCCGATGGTTCGTGCGGAGAGCCCGGAGGAGCGCAAGGAATTGCGCCCGATCGGCCGCAATCGGGAGCGTTACCAGGAGGCCATGGATGGCATGCCGGACCTGATCCGGGCCATGGACGATCTCGGGGTCTGGGGCGTGTCCTCGATCGAACATCACTTCCATTCCGAAGGCTATGAGGTCGGGCCGAGCATCGGCATCAACACCGGCTACTGGGCCGGCCTGTCGAAGCGGCTGAATATCGGCAGCCTGGGCTATGTGATGAGCGTGGACGACCCGATCCGGGTGGCGGAAGAGACCGCGACCCTGGATCACATGACCAAGGGCCGTTGCTTCGTCGGCTTCGCGCGGGGCTACCAGTCCCGCTGGACCAATGTGCTGGGCCAGAAGATCGGCTCGGTCGCGACCCTGTCCGACAAGAGCGCGGCAGATGAGCTCAACCGCAAGATCTTCGAGGAGCAGGTCGACATCGTCATGAAGGCCTGGACCGAGGATGCGTTCGACTACAAGAGCGACCTCTGGGAGTACCCCTATCCCCATGACGAGGGCCTCGAGGGCTGGTTCATGGGTGATGTGACCCGCCAGATGGGCGCGCCCGGCGAAATGGACGAAGACGGCAAGCTGCGGAAAATTTCCGTCGTCCCGGCGCCCTACACGCGGCCTCATCCGAAGGTGTTCATCGCCTCGAACGCCTCGATCGAGACTGTCGAATATGCCGGCGCGCGCGGGTTTATCCCGACATATTTCTCGAGCATTGATCGTTGTGCCGACTACGGGCCCCGCTACACCGAGGTCGCCAACGAGAACGGCTTCAATATCGCCCACGGCCAGAATCAGTCGATCGTGCGCTGGCCCCATGTGGGCGAGAGCCATGACGACGGCGCGCAGAAGATGGTCGATTGGTCGGGTGATATTTTCCAGAATTTCTACGGCCCGTTGTTCCCGGACTGGACCAGCAAGGCGGAAGGCGCGGACGACAAGAAGTTGATTGAGTTGATGTCTCAAACCGGCCTGTTCCAGCACGGCACGGTCTCGGAGGTGCGTGATTCCTATATCGCGCAGTGGAAGCAGCTGCCGGCGGAATACATCACGCTGATTTATCACTACGCCCAGTGTCCGAAGGACGACATGATCGACCAGATGCGTATATTCATGCAGGAGATCAAGCCGGCTCTCGACGAGCTCGCCGATTTCCCGGATGCCGAAGCTGCGGAATAGGCACGCAACAGTATAAATTCGTGCGGGCGGCACCGTCTGGTGTCGCCCGTACTTTTACAGGATCATTTTTACCCATGCTGAATTCGAAATTTGCCCCCCATGGAATGGTGGTGGCGCCTCATCATCTCGCCGCCGAAGCCGGTCTGTCTGTGCTGCGCGAGGGCGGAAATGCGCTCGAGGCGATGATCGCGGCGGCGGCGGCTATTGCTGTCGTCTATCCACATATGAATTCCATCGGCGGGGACGGCTTTTGGTTGATCTCGCCCGCGAATGGAGATCCGATCGCCATCGATGCCTGTGGGGCGGCGGGATCCGGCGCGACCATCGCGCGTTACACCGAAGACGGCCTCGACGCGGTGCCGTCGCGCGGGCCGCTCGCGGCCGTGACCGTCGCGGGGACCGTCTCGGGTTGGGGGGCGGCGCAGGACCTCTCGAAAACGATGGGCGGCAAGCTGCCCCTGTCCCGGTTGCTGGGTGATGCCATTGGCTACGCCCGCGACGGGATGGCCGTGACCGAAGGCCAGGTGCGCAATACGACCGAGAAGCTGCCCGAGATGGGATCGGCGACCGGGTTCGCCGACGTCTACACGCCCGGGGGCGCCGTGCCGTCGCGCGGCGACGTGTTTCGCCAGCCACGCCTGGCCGACACCCTCCAGCGGATCGCAGATGCGGGCACCGAGGATTTCTATCGCGGAGACCTAGCCCAGGCGATCGCTGGGGACCTTGCTGCCGTGGGCAGCCCGGTACATAGGGAAGACCTGGCGGCGCACCGGGCCGTGACCAAGCCGCCGCTGTCGCTCAGGCTGGGTGACACGACGCTCTACAACATGCCGCCGCCGACCCAGGGGCTGGCCTCGCTTCTGATCCTCGGGGCCTTCGATCAGCTCGATTGCGCCGATGCGAACGGCTTCGAGTTTGTTCACCTGCTGGTCGAGGCGAGCAAGCAGGCCTTCGCCATCCGCGACCGGCACATCACCGACCCGGCCCATATGGACCCGGCGCCGGAGACCTTCCTCACAGCCGACGTGGTTGCCCGGCTCGCCGGCGCCATCGACCCGAAGCGGGCCGGTGACTGGCGGCGTGGCGGCACCGACAGCGACACGGTTTGGCTGGGTGCGATCGACCGGCATGGCAATGCGGTGAGCTTCATCCAGAGTATCTACTGGGAGTTCGGCTCCGGCGTGGTGCTGCCCCAGACGGGCATCACCTGGCAAAACCGCGGCGCGAGTTTCGCGCTGGATTCCGACGCGCTCAACCCGTTGCAGCCGGGCCGCAAGCCGTTCCACACGCTCAATCCGGCGCTGGCGCGCTTCGATGACGGACGGGTGATGTCCTACGGCACCATGGGCGGCGAGGGGCAGCCCCAGACCCAGGCGGCGGTATTCTCGCGCCACATTCGCTTCGGCATGCCGGTCCAGACGGCCATTACCGCACCACGCTGGCTGCTGGGCCGCACCTGGGGCAGCGACAGCACCAATCTCAAGATCGAGTCCCGCTTCCCTGAGGCGGTCATCGAGGCGCTGCGTGCGGCGGGTCATGATGTCGAGGTGGTTGGTCCGTTCAGCGACCTGATGGGCCATGCCGGCGCGTTGGTGCGGCGGCCCGACGGGGTCATCGAGGCGGGTGCGGATCCCCGCAGCGATGGCGCGGCCGCCGGATACTGATGTGACGTCACCGGACTCGCCTTTCACGCCGGAACAATTCGAACGGCAGGACGAGACCGACGACACCGCGTTCTATGTGCCGGAACGCATGGTCCAGCATCTCGACGAGGCCGGGCGGGCGGCGTTGACCGCTTTCTACCGGGAGAATTTGCCCGCCGGCGGCCGGGTCCTCGACCTGATGTCGAGCTGGGTCTCCCATCTGCCAGACGATATGGTTTTTGCTGCGGTCGCCGGGCTGGGCATGAACCGGGCGGAGCTCGACGCCAATCCGCGGCTTACCGAGGCGCAGGTGCAGAATCTCAACATTGAACCGAAGCTGCCGTTCGCGGACGGCGCGTTCGACGCCTGTGTGATCGCGCTCTCGGTCCAATACCTGACCCGGCCGCTGGAAGTGTTCGCGGAGATCGCCCGGGTCCTCGCGCCGGGCGGCCTGTGCGCCGTCTCGTTCTCGAACCGTTGCTTTCCGACCAAGGCCGTCGCTATCTGGCAGGCGCTGGGTGACAGTGACCATGCCGGTCTGGTCGGGGCGTATTTCCGTCATGCGGGCGGGTTCGACGAACCGGTCGGGTTGGATGTCTCGCCTTCCGGCGTGTCGGGCGATCCGCTTTTTGTTGTGACCGCGATGCGGCACGACCGTTAATCCAAGGGGAGAATTCGTTGAGATGACAGAGGAAACATCGCGTGACGGGATGGACGGCAGGCTCAAGGAGCTGACCATCGATGATATGGAGGCCGACCAGCGCGCCACCGCCCAGCGCATGATCGCCAGCAAGACCGGGCGCATCATCGGGCCGATGAACGCATGGCTGCGCTGTCCGCCCCTGGCGGAGCGGGCATTCGCGCTCGGCGACTATGCCCGGCACGGCTCGTCCCATGAGAAACGCATCTCCGAGCTGGTGATCATCATGATCGCGCGGCACTGGTCGGCGCAGGTCGAATGGTGCGTGCACAAGGTCGAGGCATTGGAGGCGGGCGTTGCGCCGGCGATTGTCGATGCCATCGAGGCTCGCACCCGGCCGATATTCGAGCGGGCCGACGAAGAGATGGTCTATGACCTGTTCACCGGATTATTCGACACCAAACAGGTCAGCGATGAGGTCTATGATCGCGCCATGGAGATCTTCGGCGAATCGAAACTGGTCGAACTGATCGGCATCTTTGGCCACTACAATCATGTGGCCGTGGTGCTGAATACGTTCCGCGTGCCGGTTCCGCCGGGCTGGGCCGCGCCACTGAAGGACTAGCCGCCCAGTCGGCTGGTGCCGTTGAAAGCGCGCATCAGGAAGGCGCCGACGTCCCGGTTGGAACGGTCGCGGACGGCGTCGTCGCGGCCGATCAGATAGCCGTCGGCATCGGAACACACGCCGAGAATCACCTTGCGCAGGAACGGCCCGGACATGGGTAACAGGGTGAACGTGTCGCGCACGATACCCTTTTCGTTCACGTTGAGATCGCACGGGGCCAGGTTTCGCCCGATCGTGCGGGGCCCGGCGAAGCTGCCGTCCCATTGATGATAGGCCCCCTCGTAGACGACGAGTTCGGCGTTCGCGCCGCCCGCGCGCAGATCCTCGACGATTTCGCCGCAGCGTTCGGGGTCGACGATGCCGTCCTCCGACCCGGCCAGCAGCAACACCGGGGCGCCGGTCGCGCGGGTGTCGTCGAACCGCGCGATACACGGGCCGTAGAAGGAGACATGGGCGGCAAAGCGCTTGCCATCGGGGCTCAACGCCTCGGCGGTCTGGGCGAAGGCCCCGAGCATGGTGGACATGCCGCCGTAAGAGAAACCCATGAGCGCGACCCGGTCGCCATCGACCTGGGGTAGCGCATCCAGAAACCGCAGCCCGGAATAGGCATCGGCCAGCGCCATGGTCTCGGTGATCTCGAGCAGCCGCTGCAGGAATCCCGTCGCCTTGTCCCGCCGCGCGCCGAACGCATCGATGACCAGCGCGGCCACGCCCATTTCCGCAAACTGCGCGCCATAGGTGAGTTCGCGCGAGCCCAAGACACCCGCCGCGCCATGCAGCAGAACCACCGCGGGGACGGGCGCGTCGGCGCTGGCGTTCTCGGGCAGGAACAGGGCTGCACGCGCGTTTGTTGGCGGGTCGAGAGTCTCGCTCTTGCCGACCTCCCAGAGGGTGAAGGGGCTGTGGCTGGGATAGGTCACGAGTTCGCCGCGCCGGCCATCCAGCGTCTCGCGGTCGGGCCAGTTCGTCAGGTCGACCGGTTCTGCGCCAGCTGGCATGGCCAGTGTAACCAGGGTCAGGGCCAGAATGCCCGGGATGCTATGTCGGAATTGCATGACAGTCGGTGTTCAGAGGCCGCGAAGAAATTCGAAGCTCTTGGTATAAAGGCTTTGCGGGAGGCGTCCAGACGCGGGCACTTCAAAATATCGGGAGATGCAGACCATGGGGCTCGAGCTCTATCACTCCGACCATTCGACATGCAGTCAGAAGGTGCGGATATGCCTGGCCGAGAAGGGGCTCGATTGGGAGAGCCACGTGCTGCATTTCGCCTCGGGCGACCACCTCACCCCGGACTATCTGAAACTCAACCCGAACGGCGTGGTGCCGACGCTCATTCACGACGGTGAGCCGGTCATCGAATCCTCGGTGATCGTCGAGTATCTCGACGAAATCCATCCCGAGCCGTCCCTGTCGCCCGCCGATGCGCTGGGCCGGGCGCGGTTGCGCATCTGGATGCGCTACATGGAAGAAGTGCCGACCCCGGCGGTGCGCGTGCCGTCCTTCAACAAGGTGTTCCGGCCCCTGCGTTACGCGAATGCATCGCCAGAGGATTTCGAGGCGCGGATCGAGAAGATGCCGCTGCGCAAGGCCTTCTACCGGCGTATGGGGCAGGTCGACGGGTTCAGTTCAGACGAAGTCGACAACGCGATCGCACAGATCCGCCAGACCTGCGAGCGTGTCGACGCCGCGATCCGGGACCATGGCGGCCCCTGGATACTGGGCGCACAATATTCGCTGATCGAGGTGACACTCACGCCGTTGATCCAGCGCATGGCCGATATGGGATACGGGCCGATCTGGGAGGATGATCTGCCGGAAATGACGGTCTGGTTTGCGCGGATCAAGGCGCGGCCCTCATTTGCCGCGGCCTTCTATGCCAACACGAACCTGACCGAGAAATACGGGCAATTCTTTGACGCGGAGACAGACAGTGACGATTGAACTCTACCAAAGCCATCACTCGACCTGCAGCCAGAAGGTGCGGATCACGCTGGCCGAGAAGGGCCTTCCGGAAAAGGACAAGGACTGGATCGCCCATGAGATCAATCTCGGCAAGTTCGAGCATCTGACGCCGGAGTATCTGAAGATCAATCCGAACGGCGTGGTGCCGACGATGATCCATGATGGCGCGGTGGTGATCGAATCTTCTGCCATCGTCGAGTATCTCGACGAGATCATTCCCGAGAATCCCCTCACGCCGGAAGACCCCGTGGCGCGTGCGGCCATGCGCGCCTGGATGCGTTACATTGAGGAAGTGCCCACGCCCGCAGTGCGGGTGCCGACCTTCGCCAACATGCTCGCCCCGGCGCGTTATCTGAACTATTCCGACGATGAGTTCGCGACCCATGCCGACCGGCTGCCCCTGCGCAAGCGCTTCTACCAGCGCATGACCCAGAAGGGTTTCGGCGCGGACGATGTGAACTACGCCAAGGAACAGATCCGGCAGACCTGCGAGCGTATCGACCGCGCCGTCGCGGGACATGGCGGCCCGTGGATCATGGGCGAGAACTTCACCCTGGCAGACGCGCTTGTCGCCTCGCTGATCGACCGGATGGACGACCTCGGATACACCTATCTCTGGGAAGACGATCTGCCGGGCATGGTCGCCTGGTTCGACGCGCTCAAGGCGCGACCTTCCTTCCAGGCGACCTTCTATCCCGGCGCGCGGATTTCCGCGCGCTATCCCGAGGTGTACCGGACGGCGCGCGATATCGAGGCCGAGCGGGGGTATTAGGCCAGGTACGAGTATGACTCAGATCGTGGGGAAGGGTCCGATCCTGTCCTCATAGGCCAGGGTCGCCGGATGTTCGATCATCGGCGTGACGTCGACGCTCATCCACGGATGCAGCGGCAAGGACGAGATGTCGGCGTGGAATGCCTCCAGGCTGTCGGCCTCCCAGATCGAGAAATTCGCGCGCTCGCCGACGATCCGCCAGACCTTGCGCATCTTGCCGGCCTGGATCAGTTCGATCGCCCGGTCGGCCTCTGCATCACCCAGCGCCTTGACCTGCGCCGGGTCCATTTCGCCCGGCAGTTCCACCTTGATTCGCACCATGAACAGCATGCGATGTCCCCCTGTTTGTTGTGATGAGGGCGCGACCTGAGGTCTGGCCCTAGAAATAGACGCCCAGCATCCGGCCCCAGAGATATTGCAGCGGCAGGATAAGCAAAATACCGATCACGAAGTAGACCGACAGCAGGCGAAAGGCCTCGCGCATGGGCACGCCGCCCACGGCCATGGCCATGGCAACGGGCGGGGCCTCGTGGGGGAAGGGATAGATCATCCAGCTCGGCACCTGGACCAGCAGGACCGATTCTAACGGCCAGCCGGTGGCCTGGGCGATCGCGTCGGAGAATGAGGTCACGATGGGTGGAGCTGCGGGAAAGGTCGTGACCAGACCGACGGCGGCACTGATCGCGAAGATCTCGTAGAAGGTGACGATGCCGCCGTCTCGGGTGAGCGGGATGTTGGCGAGCAGCCAGTCACCCATGGCGCCGCCGAGGCCGGAATGGTCGGCGATGGCGCCGACCCCGATGACGCCGGCGACGAACAGCCAGGCCCCGTAGTTGACCTCGGTCGTCATGACCGAAGCCGGCAGCATACCGATCCCCGGCGTGACGCAGAGCAGCGCGGCGGCGAGCGCGACCCAGGCCGGGGAGATGCCGTGCAGGGAGTCCGTCATCCACAGCGCGAGCGCGACGAGCATGATGCCCATCAGCCGCCGCTCGGCGCCGCTCCACCCGGCCTGTATCTTGGCCTTGCTCATCGGCTGGGGCTTCGCACCGAACAGGATGGTAATCAGCGCGATCACGACCAGGGCGCCCAGAAAGCCGACGACGGGGAAGTTCAGGAAGGTGTAACCGAAATAGGTGAAGCCAATTCCGAAGATGCCTTCTGAGGCGCCGACGAAAGACATGTTGACGACGTTCGACGGGAGAATACCGAAGGCGGGGATTGTGGTGCCCCAGCCCGCCGCCAGGACCAGGCCGTGGCGCGCGCGTGTGTTCTCTGCAAACCCGAGCTCTGTCGCCAGAGCAACCGCCAACGGCGCCATCATCACGGCGCGCCCGGATGCCGATGGCATGATGAAACTGAGCGCAATGCCGGCGATAGCCAGCCCGCCCGCCATGGTCAGGTAGCGGGCCGGCAGATGGACCATCAACGCGTGGACCATGCGCGCGGCCAGGCCGGATTTATGGACCGCAATCGAGATGACGAAGCCCCCGAACACAAGCCAGATGGCGCTGGAGTGAAATCCGGAGAACGCGACATTCGGAGGTGCGATCCCAAACACGACGGTAAACAAGAACAACAGCAGCGCGGTGATGTGCGGCGGGATGGCACCTGTGGCCCAGAAGGCGATCGCGAACAACACCACGCCGGCGGCGGGCAAAACGCCGGGTGTTTCGGCCCATAGCGGCGCCGCGAGCAGGATCGCCGCGACGATGGTCGATAGCAGTCCGAATATCTGGGCGGCATTGAGCCGCGTGTTCATGGGTAAGTTCATGTCGGGGGTAAGCTCATGTCGGTCCGTTCATATGGCCGACAGGAGCAGCCAACCGATTGGTGTGGGTGGGCAGTTTAGCAATCGCCCATCGGATGCGCGAGGGAGCCGGTACTGTTGTATGGCATGGCTGCTTTTCGTCGGATGCAGCCCCGATTTTTGGAAGATTTTGAATTTTTCTCGTAAAGTGTAGCGGCGAAATATACGTCGCCGGTCAGTATTTGAGAGCCCATGGTCAGCAAGATTTCAAGCGAACCCGTCCAGTACCGCAAAGAAGGTATTGTTGCGGTCATCACCATCAACAATCCGCCGGTGAACGCGTTGGCCAAGCATGTCCGCATGGCGATCGCCGATTATCTTGAGGCGGCGGGTAATGATCATTTGACCCGTGCCGTGGTGATTTGCGGCAACGGTCGCAACCTGTGTGGTGGCGCCGACATACGCGAATTCAATACGCCGGACCGCCAGGTTCGTCCCATGACACGCGACCTGATGAACCTGATCGAGGTCATGGACATACCCGTTGTGGCGGCGATCCACGGCCCGACCCTCGGCGGCGGGCTGGAGCTCGCGCTGGGTTGTCACTACCGGGTGGCCCATCGCGATGCGCGGCTCGGCCTGCCCGAAGTTTTGCGCGGCGTCGTTCCCGGCGCCGGCGGCACCCAGCGCCTGCCGCGCCTCGTAGGGTTCCGGACGGCCGTCGAAATGATCACCAGCGGTGCGCCGGTAAATGGAACCAGGGCGCTCGAGATCGGTCTGGTGGACCGGGTGGCAGAGGGGGACGATGTCTGCGGTGACGCGATCCGCTATGCCGAGGATCTGATCGCGGGTGATGTCGGTTTGCGTCTGGTCAGCGAGCTGGCGATCGACCTGGACGCGGATGCGGGTGCCGCTGTGGTTGCCGAAACGCGGGCAAAACTCGAGAAGACCGCGCGCGGCATGGAGGCGCCGTTCCGCGGCCTCGAAAGTGTCGCCAACACACTGACCATGTCATTCGCCGACGGCTGGGCGCGCGAAGCGGAGATCAGTGCGGAGGCTGTCGCGTCGGTTGAATCCCGTTCGCTGGTCCATGGGTTTTTCGCCGACCGGCAGGTTTCCAAGATTCCAGATATCCCCGCCGACACGCCGCGGCGTTCGATCGAGCACACGGCAATCATCGGCGCCGGCACCATGGGCGGCGGGATCGCCATGTCCTTCGCGAATGCCGGCATGCCGGTCACGCTGATCGATTCGGGAAAGTCTGCCCTCGACCGGGGGATCGCACGGATTAGGGACAATTATGCCGCGACCCGCGACCGGGGCCGCTTGAGCGCCGAAGATATGGAGGCACGCATGGCGTTGATTACCGGCGCGGTCGGGATTGCCGCGGTCGCCGATGCCGATTTGATCATTGAGGCCGTCTTTGAAGAGATGGACATCAAGCAGAAGATCTTTCGTGAACTGGACGGTCTGGCGCGCGACGGGGCGATCCTCGCGACAAACACCTCGACCCTCGACGTGGACGCGATCGCGGCCGTGACCGGGCGGCCCGGCGACGTGCTGGGGCTGCATTTCTTCAGCCCGGCGAATGTGATGACCCTGCTGGAAATTGTGCGGGCTGAGAAAACCGAGAAAGACGTGATCGCCACGGTGTTGGACCTGGCGGGCCGGACCGGCAAGACCGGCGTGGTCGTGGGGGTGTGCGATGGCTTCGTGGGCAACCGCATGCTGGCGCCGTATTTCCGCCAATGCGACTTCCTGGTTGAAGAGGGCGCGCTGCCCCAGAATGTGGACCGGGTGATCGAGGCGTTCGGGTTCCGGATGGGGCCTTTCAGGGTCTCGGATATGGCCGGGCTCGATATCAGCTGGGCGATCGAGAAGCGCCGGGCCGAGACGCGGCCCGCCGACGAACGGTTCTCGCCCCTGCTGGACCGGATCTGCGAATTGGGCCGCTTCGGCCAAAAAACCGGTGCCGGCTGGTATCGCTATGAGGGACGCAACGCGGTACCCGATCCCGAGATCGAGACGTTGATTGCCACGCGTTCCCAGGAAATGGGGATCACGCGCAGGAACATCCCGGACGAAGAGATTCTGCAGCGCTGTATTTATCAGTTGATAAATGAGGGTGCGAAAATTCTCGAAGAGGGTTTGGCGATCCGCGCCTCGGACATCGATGTCGTCTGGCTGAATGGGTATGGGTTTCCGCGTCGGCGCGGCGGCCCGATGTTCTATGCCGACATGGTCGGCCTGCCCGAGATCGTTACGACCATGGACCGCTACCACGGCGAATGGGGCGACAAGTGGGAGCCCGCGGCACTCCTGCGCGAACTGGCAGATGCCGGATCCAGCTTCAAGGATTGGGACGCGGGCCGGGGAGCCTAGCGACCTGCCGCCTGCAGGTTTTCGCCATGGCGCCCGGGTATTTCATTCCCTGGCGATGCTTCGAGACGCGCGCCTGCGGCGCGCTCCTCTGCATGAGGAAAATCAAAGGTAGCTCCGCACCCAGAGGATTCACACAAACCAACCCTCACCCTGAGGAGACCGCGAAGCGGGCGTCTCGAAGGGTCTGCTGTTAAACAGGCACCGTTGCGCCGCCATCGACCACCAGGGTCTGACCGGTCATCCATGTCGCCGCATCCGATGCCAGATACACCGCCGCGCCCGCGATATCCTCGGGCTCGCCCAGGCGCCGCAGCGGGGTGGCCGCGATCCGTGGATCGGCGAATTCCGGATCCTTCCACAGGGCGCGCGCGAAATCGGTCTTCACCAGCCCCGGCGCGATGGCGTTGACCCGGATGTTGTCGGGCCCGAGCTCGACGGCGAGGTTGCGGGCGAGCTGCATGTCGGCGGCCTTGGAGATGTTGTAGGCGCCGATCACGTCGGAGCCGCGAAGACCGCCGATCGACGAGACGAGAATAATCGCCCCACCATCCTTGGTGCGCATGTCGGGCACCGCCATCTGGGCGAGCCAGAGCTGGGACTGGATGTTGGTCTGCATGATTTTGGAGAAGACATCGTCGGGGATGTCCATCGCCGGGCCGTAATAGGGGTTGATCGCCGCGTTGCAGACCAGGATGTCTGCGGGTCCCCAATGATCCCGGGACGCGTCCACCAGCGTCTGGAGCTCTTCCTTGCGGCCGACATTGCATGGCACGCCCAGCGCTTGCTGGCCGGCCTCCGTGAGGGCCGCGGCGGTCTCGGAAACCCGGTCCGCGTCGCGGCTCGATACGGTGACATGCGCGCCTGCCTTGGCCAGTGCCGTGGCGATGGCGCGCCCGATCCCCTTTGTCGACCCGGTAATGATGGCGACCTTGCCCGAAAGATCGAACGGCGTGGTCATGGCGACTCCCCCAACAGACAAGTTTGGCAGTATCCTAGGGGAAGTTTTTGCGTTCGGCATCCATCCGGGCGTTGGTCAATGAAAACCGGGGAAGCAAGAATATGGACTTCGAACTCACACAGCGTTGTCTGGACTTGAAGGCCCAGGTGGAATCGTTCATGGATGAACTGGTTTATCCGAACGAGGAGACCTTCGAGACGCAGCTCGACACCCAGGGGACGCGCTGGCAGACGCCGCAGATCGTCGACGATCTGAAGGCCGAGGCGAAGAAACGCGGCCTGTGGAACCTGTTCCTGCCCGACGACCATCACGGCGCGGGGCTGACCAATGTCGAGTATGCGCCGCTCTGCGAGATCATGGGCCGGGTCGACTGGGCGCCGGAGGTCTTCAACTGCAACGCGCCCGACACCGGCAACATGGAGGTGCTGCATATGTACGGCACCCCCACGCAGCAGGAAGAATGGCTGACGCCGCTGCTGAACGGCGAGATCAGATCTGCCTTTGCGATGACGGAACCCGATGTGGCCTCGTCGGACGCGACCAACATCGAATGTTCGATCACCCGTAACGGCGACGAATATGTGATCAACGGTCGCAAATGGTGGACCTCGAACGCCGGCAATCCCCGCTGCCAGATCATGATCGTGATGGGCAAGACCGACCCGACGGCCGCCCGTCACGAACAGCAGTCACAGATCCTCGTGCCGCGCGAGACGCCGGGGGTCACGGTCGAGCGGATGCTCAACGTGATGGGCTATGACGACGCGCCCCACGGCCATGCCGAGGTGCGTTTCGACAATGTCCGCGTACCCGCCGAGAATCTTCTGCTGGGCGAAGGGCGCGGTTTCGAGATCGCCCAGGGCCGGCTGGGACCGGGCCGCATTCATCACTGCATGCGGGTGATCGGCGTGGCCGAGCGCGCGCTGGAGGCGATGTGCAAGCGCGCCACCGAGCGCGAGACCTGGGGCAAGCTGCTGGCCGAGCGCGGCATCACCGAGGAGCGCATCGCCCAGTCGCGGATCGAGATCGAGATGTGCCGGCTGCTGGTGATGAAGGCGGCCTGGATGATGGACACCGTCGGCAACAAGGAAGCCCGCCAGGAGATCGCCATGATCAAGGTCGCCGCGCCGAACATGGCCCTGGGCGTGATCGACCGGGCTTTGCAGCTGCACGGCGGCGGCGGCATGGCCGATGATTTCCCGCTGGCGGCGATGTATGCGCGGACCCGGGCGATGCGTCTGTTCGATGGGCCCGACGAGGTCCACCGGCGCCAGATCGCGCGCATGGAATTGCGCCGACAGGTCGACGACTGGCCGCGCAACCGCGGGGTGGCTTAGCCGTTATGTCCTGGCGCTTGCTCAAGGTGGTGCTGGCCCTGCCGGGGACGGTTTTGGTCCTCGTGCCGGCCATCATTGTCTGGGCAATCGCAGATACCGGTGCGGCGGCGGAGTTTCGCGGGCCTGTTGATCCCGGCTTCTGGATCGGTGCGGCGGTCGGCCTGATCGGTATCGGCTTTGCGGTTTGGACGGTGCGTCTGTTCATCGGTCCGGGCGAAGGCACGCCGGCGCCGTGGGATCCGCCGCAGAAACTGGTTGTGCGCGGCCCCTACCGGCATGTCCGCAATCCGATGATCGCCAGCGTGTACATGATGCTGTTTGCGGAAACACTGATCTTCAACGCGTGGCCGCTGGCGGTCTGGCTCATTGTCTTTTTTGCCATCAACGCGTTCTATATCCCCCGCTCCGAGGAACCGGGATTGGCGGTGCGTTTCGGCGAGGATTACCGCCACTACAAGGCGAACGTGCCGCGCTGGGTTCCCAACCCGTTTCCCTGGAGCCCTGACGATAGGGGAGACATGTCATGATCGCGGTCATCTTCGAAGTCTGGCCAGCCGAGGGGCGGCTCGAGGATTATCTTGGGATCGCCCACGACTTGGCGGCCGAGCTCGAGCAGATCGACGGGTTCGTCTCGGTCGAGCGGTTTGAGAGCATCTACAATCCGGGCAAGTATCTCGCCCTGTCCTTCTTCCGTGACGAAGAGGCGGTGAAGGCGTGGCGCAGCCATGCGGAACACCGGATCGCCCAGGCGAAGGGTCGCGGCGGTATCTTCGAGAATTACCGGCTTCGGGTTGCTGAGGTTCTGCGCGACTACGGACCCGAGGCGCGCGATGAGGCGCCCTCGGACGCGGTGGACAAGAAATAGCTCGGTTTTGCGCCGGCCTGGGCGCTGCTCTAGGCTGGCGTCAGGAATTCTAGGGGAGCGGGAAATGAGCTTGGATCTGGTACTGCGCAATGCGCGGATCGTTGGGGGTGCCGCCGATGCGCCGCTGCAGGATATTGGTGTTTCCGACGGACGCATCGCGGCCATCGAGGCGGACCTGCCCGACGGGGGCGAGGGCCTCGACGTCGCGGGCGGGCTGGTGTCCGGCGGGCTGATCGAGACCCATATCCATCTGGACAAATCGCGCCTCCTCGACCGCTCCGAGCCCGCGCCCGATCGTGGCGTCGATCACATGCGGCGGGTTTCGACGGTGAAGCCAGGTTTCACGGTCGAAGACGTCTACAAACGCGCCGGCGCGTCCCTGGAGACGGCGATCGCCCATGGCTGTACGCATATGCGCACCCATGTGGAGGTCGATCCGAATGTCGGGCTGAAGAGCGTCGATGCGCTCGAGCAGCTGGCCAAGGATTATGCCTGGGCTATCGACCTGCAGCTTTGTGTCTTCCTGCAGGAAGGCTGGACCGGCGTGCCCGAGGGCGACGCCAATCTGGTCGCGACGCTCGAACGTGGGGCGACGGCGATCGGCGGCGCGCCCAGCTATGACAGCGACGGCCCGGGACAAATTAGCCGGATCTTTGAGCTGGCCAAGGAATTTGATGTGGACGTGGACATCCATCTGGATGTCGGCCCCAACCATGATCATCTCGACATCTATCAGGTCTGTGAACTCGCCGACAAACTCGGTTGGGGCGGCCGCGTGGCCGTCGGGCATGGCTCGAAATACTCATCCATGCCGCCGGACGCGCTGCGCGACCTGGGTAAACTCATGTCCGACAGCGGCGTGACCCTGACGGTGCTGCCGGCGACAGACCTGTTCACCGTCGGGCGGCACCAGGACCATTCCGTGATGCGCGGCGTGGCCGACGGCAACGCGCTCGCGGCCCACGGCGTGAATTGCTGCCTGTCGACCAACAACATCCTCAACCCGTTCACGCCCTTCGGCGACGGCTCGCTGATGCGGATCGCGAACATGTACGCCAACGTCGCCCAGCGCGGAACGCGGGACGAACTGACCGAGTGTTTCGCGATGATGACCGACCGGCCGGCGAAGTTTCTCCGCCGCGAGGATTACGGCGTCGCGGTCGGCAACGCGGCGGATCTGGTGGTCTGGGATGCAGAGACAGCCGCCGACGCGGTGGCGATCAACGCCGAGGCGCGCTTCGGCTTCAAGGCGGGCCGGCGGACCTTCACGCGCTCAGCGGTCGAATTGCACCGGCCCTGAAGCAAATGTGTGAGGGACAGCCTCGCCCTTCGAGACGGCCCGTTGGGCCTCCTCAGGGTGAGGCCTTTGAACACCTCATGCTGAGGAGCCGCCATGGGCGGCGTCTCGAAGCATGGCGAGCGGCGGATAACGTTCAGTAGCCAATCGCAGCGCCGTCGGAGCGCGGGTCCGAGCCGCCGATGTAGAGGCCCGAATTGGGATCCACGACGATGCCGTGGGCGTGGCCCGCGCGGTTATTCCAGTCAGCCCAGCGGTTGATCTTGTGGCCGCGCGCCGCCAGCCCCTCGACGGTGGCCTCGGGCATGCGTCCCTCAAGATGCAGCATATCGCGGGCCTCGCCCAGCGAGATGCGGCCCGACAAAAAGCGCGGCGCCTCGATGGCTTCCTGGATGTTCAGGCCGAAATCGATCATGTCGGTCAGCAGCTGGAGTTGGATCTGGGGCTGGCCGTCCGCACCCTGGGTGCCGAGCAAAGACCAGAGATCGTCGCCGCGTTTGGAGATCGAGGCCATCAGCGTGTGCAGCGGGATCTTTCCCGGCTCGAGCCGGTTGGGATGGGCCGGATCGAGGGAGAAGTAGCTCGCCCGGTTCTGCAGCATGATGCCGGTTCGTCCGGCGACCACGCCCGACCCGAAGGCCGCAAACAGGCTCTGGATCAGGGACACCGCGTTGCCGTCGCTGTCTATCGCCGCCATGTAGACCGTGTCGCCCGCGAGGCTGCCATGGGACGGCACCTTGTCCCAGGGCAGAGCCGTGTTCATGTCGATCAAACTGCGGCGTTCGTCGGCATAGGCCCTGGAAATCAGCTGGTCGATGGGCACGTCGACGAAATCGGGATCGGCGAGCAGCCGGTCGCGGTCGTGGAAGGCGATCTGCTTGGCCTGGACCAGCAGGTGGATGTGGTCCGGGCTCAGGAATTCCATCTTGTGGAGGTCCAGTGGCTCGATCAGGTTGAGCATCTCCAGCACCGTGAAGCCCTGGGTCGGCGGCGGGGTGTTGTAAACGGTGACGCCGCGATATTCGCTGGCGATCGGTTCGCCCCATTGCGCGCTCTGCTTTCTGAAATCATTCGCCGTGAAGATGCCGCCCTGTTCGGCCGCGAACTGCGCCATCTCGGCGGCGGTCTCGCCCTCGTAGAAACCCGCCCGGCCGGCCTCGGCGAAACGTTCGAGGCTGCGCGCGAGGTCGGGATTGATGAGCTTCGAGCCGGCTTTGGGCGGTGTGCCGTCGGGCAGGAAAATCCGCGCGGAATGTTCGTGGTCCACGAGGTCGTCATGACGTTCGGCGATATGCCCCGCCAGCCGTTCGGTGACGGGGAACCCGTCGCGGGCATAGCCGATGGCGGCTTCGAGGATGCGCGGCAGGGGCAGGCGTCCGTAGGCGTCATGGGCCTCTGCCCAGCTCGCCAATGCGCCGGGGACGGTCAGGGTGGCGGGCACAATGCCGCGGAAGGGGAGGTCGGTCAGGCCGCGTTTGGTCATCGCGGCGATGGTGCCGCCCGCGGCCGCCCGGCCGCCGCCGTTCAGATATCTGACCTTGCCCGTCTTGGCGTCATGGATCAGCCAGAAGGCGTCGCCGCCGATGCTCGTCATGTGGGGGTAGAGCACCGCCAGCGCGGCGCTCGTGGCCATGGCCGCATCCACAGCCGAGCCCCCGGCGCGCAGGACGTCGACCCCGGCGGCCGACGCGAGTGAATGGGGTGAGGTGACGAGCCCGTTGGGCGCCAGTGTGACCGGCCGTCCGGTTTGCGTGTCCATGCTTTTATAACGCTGTTTGTGGGAACGTGACCTGTGAGGAAAGTATGGAAGACGGTATCATGGCCCAAACCGCTTCTCCCACCCCATGCCGGATAACAGCAACATGATTGAACCGCGCAATCTTTCCATCGACGGCGACCGCCTGTGGCAGTCGATCATGGACGTCGCCAAGATCGGCCCGACGGAAAAGGGCGGCAGCCGACGCCTCGCGCTGACCGACCTCGACCGCGAGGCGCGCGACCTGTTCGTGTCCTGGTGTGAGGAAGCGGGTTGCACCGTGACCGTCGATCAGATGGGCAACATCTTTGCCCGCCGCGCCGGGCGGGATGACTCCCTGCCGCCGGTGGTGACCGGCAGCCATCTCGACACCCAACCCACGGGCGGGCGCTTCGACGGCGTGTATGGCGTGCTGGCGGGTCTGGAAGTCATCCGCAGCCTCAACGATCTGGATTACGAGACCGAACACCCGATCGAGGTGGTGGTCTGGACCAACGAGGAGGGCAGCCGTTTTGCCCCGGCGATGATCTCGTCGGGGGTGTTCGGCGGCCAGTTCTCGCTGGAACACGGCCTGTCGCGGGCCGACACGGACGGGCTGACCATCGGCCAGGAGCTGGAACGGATCGGCTATGCCGGCGAGCTTCCGGTGGGCGGGCGCGATCTGCACGCCTATGTGGAGGCCCATATCGAGCAGGGCCCCATTCTTGAGGACGAGGAGATCTCCATCGGCATCGTCACCGGCGCCCAGGGTCAGCGCTGGTATGAGATCACCCTGACGGGCCAGGAATCCCATGCCGGGACCACGCCGATGGAACGGCGTAAGGATGCGCTGGTCGGAGCGGCGCGGGTCGTCGAGCTGGTCCACCAGACCGGCATCGGCAAGGCGCCGGACGGCCGCTCGACGGTGGGGATGATCGAATCCTATCCCAACTCGCGCAACGTCATCCCCGGTCAGGTCTTTATGACCGCGGAATTCCGCCATCCCGACGACGACATCCTGCGGGACATGGACGCGACGCTGCGCACCGGCCTGAAAGAGATCGCCGACGAGATCGGTCTGGAATGCGCGTTCGAGGAAATCTTCTATATCGCGCCCATCGTCTTCGACGAACGCTGCGTCACGGCCGTGCGCAACGCCGCCGAGAGCCGTGACCTGTCAGCCCGCGAGATCATCTCGGGGGCGGGGCATGACGCCTGCAACGTGGCGGCGGTCGCGCCGACCTCGATGATCTTCATCCCCTGCGTCGACGGCATCAGCCACAACGAGATCGAGGATGCCAGGCCCGAATGGGTGAGCGCGGGCGGCCAGGTGCTGCTGGGTGCGATGCTGGAACTGGCGGGCGGGAAGTAGTCTGAACCCTCATGCTGAGGAGCCGCTGAAAGCGGCGTCTCGAAGCATCACAGACAATTATCCTTCGAGACGGGCCTGCGGCCCTCCTCAGGATGAGGAGACTCAAAGGCTGTCCCTGCGATCCGCGGATCAAGTCCACCCCATGAGGATTGGCGCGACGGTCACTTCTGGATAGACTCCCCGCCAACAATAAAACGGGGGAGGCGAAGGTGAAAATCGCTCAGACATATGACGAGGCGTGGGGCGACTGGCGCTGGGAGGTGCCGGACCGTTTCAACATGGGCGTCTCGGTCTGCGACGTGCAGGACCAGAAGGCGACCGCCCTGATCGTGCCGCAGCCCGATGGCGGCCGGCGCGAATATTCCTTCGGCGACCTGAAGGCGTTGTCGAGCCGGCTTTCCAACCTGCTCGTGGCCCATGGTCTCCAGCGTGGAGACCGGGTCGCGGTGCTCCTGCCCCAGATGCCCGAAACGCTGGTTGCCCATATCGCCGCCTATCGTGCCGGGTTGGTGGCCATGCCCATGGCGCAATTATTCGGTCCGGATGCACTCGAATACCGGCTGTCGGACAGCGGCGCGCGGGCGATCGTCACCGACCGGGCGAGCTGCGAGAAGATCGCGCAGATCAGGGACTCCTTGCCCAATCTCGAGCTGGTTCTCTCCGTCGACGGCCCGGCCGATGACGGGGCCGGCGGCGCGCTGGATTTTCATGCCGAGCTGGCGCGCGCCAAGGACAGCTTCGCCGCCGTCGACACATCGAACGGCGATCCCGCGCTCCTGATCTACACCTCCGGCACCACCGGCAACCCGAAGGGCGCGTTGCTGCCTCACCGGACCATGATCGGCCATGTGCCGGGTGTGGATTTCATCTTCGATTTCCTGCCCCAGCCGGGCGACGTCATGTGGACGAATGCGGACTGGGCCTGGATCGGCGCGCTGATGGATTCGGCGATGCCGGCGCTCTATCACGGCATCCCCCAGGTGGTGAACCCACCGGGTCGCTTCGACCCCGAGGCCGTGTTCGACCTGCTGGCCCGCTACGGCGTGCGCTGCGCCTTCATCCCGCCCACCGGGCTCAAGGTGATGCGCCAGGTGGAAAACCCCCGCGCGCGTTATGACTATGATTTGCGCACCATGTTCTCGGGTGGCGAGGCTCTGGGCACCTCGCTGATGGACTGGGGGCGCGAACAGCTCGGCGTCACGATCAACGAGGCCTATGGCCAGACCGAGTGCAACGTCATCGTCGGTTGCTGCGCGACAATCATGTCCCCGCCCGACGGCTCCATGGGCCTCGCCTCGCCGGGCCACACGCTGCGCATCATGGACGAGGGCGGCAGCATCCAGGCGCCGGGCGATCTCGGCACCATCTGCGTGAAGGCGCCCGACCCGGTGATGTTCCTCGAATACTGGAACAACCCCCAGGCGACCGAAGAGAAATTCATCACCGATGAAAACGGCGATCGCTGGCTCGACACGGGCGACAAGGCGACGATGGATGACGAGGGCTGGATCTACTTCGTCGGCCGCGCCGACGATGTGATCAACTCCGCCGGTTACCGGATCGGCCCGGCGGAGGTGGAGAACTCCCTGCTGACCCATCCGGCGGTGCAGACCTCGGCGGTGATCGGTGTGCCCGACGAGGCGCGCGGCGAGATGGTGAAGGCCTATGTCATCCTGAAGGACAGCCAGACCCCGAGCGAGGAGTTGGCGGCGGACATCCAGAACCACGTGAAGACCCGCCTGGCGGCCCATGAATATCCGCGCGCGGTCGCGTTCGTCTCCGAACTGCCGATGACCACCACGGGCAAGATCCAGCGCAAGGTCCTGCGCGAGCAGGAAGCCGCCAAGGCGTCCTGACGGGAGTGAGTTGATGGCGAAATTCTCCCACCCCGATGCCTTTCTCGACCTGGTCGGCGAGGAGCTCGGCGTCAGCGACTGGGTGCTGATCGACCAGCCGATGATCGATGCCTTCGCCCACGCGACGAACGATCATCAATGGGTGCATGTGGATCCGGAGCGTGCGGCGCGGGAGCTGCCGACGGGCACCACCATCGCCCATGGCTTTCTCGTGCTGTCCCTGCTGGCACCCCTGAGCTACGAGATCTTCGATGTGGGCCATGTCGCCCATGAGCTCAACTACGGGCTCAACAAGGTGCGGTTCACGGCCATGGTGCCGGCCGGATCGCGGGTGCGCCTGCGTCAGGTGCTGGCCAGTGCGGAGAAGCGCGAGGATGGCGGCGTGTCCCTCGTCCTCGACGGGACGATCGAGCTGGAGGGCAGCGAGCGGCCAGCGGCCGTGGTGCAGAATCTGCGCCTGATCTACCCGGCAGAAGTTTAAACTCCACCGTCATACCCGGGCTTGACCCGGGTGTCTCAGGCAAACTTATTCGGCCCTCATGCTGAGCTTGTCGAAGCATGATAGCGAGCCGCTCGTCCTTCGACAGGCTCAGGACGAGGTAATTGCCTAAATCAACCGCCACCCTCGACCAGGCCCCAGGCCCGGAGCGAAAGCTGGCGGGTCAGGTCGCGGCGCAGCAGTGCCTCGGGGGATGAGGCGTTGCCCTGGAGGCCGCGGAAATACACCCCCTGGATGATCGCCGCGAGGCGGAACAGGGACAGCACCAGATAGAAATTCCAGTTCTCGATCTCGTCGCGCCCGGTGTGGCGGCAATAGGCGGCGACATAGTCGACTTCGCTCGGAATGCCCGGCGTCGTCGGGTCGAGGCCGCGCATGTCGCCGAAGGATTCGTCGGGCCAGTGATAGGGCAGGCAGTTATAGGCCAGGTCCGACAGGGGATGGCCCAGGGTCGAGAGTTCCCAGTCCAGCACGGCGATCACCCTGGGTTCGTCATGGGCGATGACCAGGTTTTCCAGCCTGAAATCCCCGTGGACGATGGTGGTCTCGCTGTCGTCGGGCATGTTTTCCGGCAGCCAGGCCATGAGATGGTCCATCTCCGGCAGCTCGTCGGTCTTCGACGCCTCATACTGCTTCGACCAGCGCGCGACCTGGCGGCCCATATAGCCGCCCACGCGACCGTAATCGCCGAGCCCGACCGCGTCGAAGTCCACCTGATGGAGTGCCGCCAGGGTCTCGATCATCGAGGCCGAGATCGCCGCGCGCTCGTCGGGGGGCAGGTCCGGCAGGGACGGGTCGTGGAACACCCGGCCATCGGCATGGTCCATCAGGAAGAACTCGGTGCCGACGATCGATGTGTCTTCACACAGGGCCAGGGTGCGCACGACCGGCACGGGCGTGTCGGCGAGGGCCGACGTGATCCGGTGCTCCCGGTCCACGGCGTGGGCCGACGGCAGCAATTCGCCCGGGGGTTTCTTGCGCAGGACGTAGCGCCGGCCATTCGTGTCGGTCAGCAGGAAGGTGGGGTTCGACATGCCGCCCTGGAACTGGGCGAGTTCGATGGGGCCTTCGAAGCCGTCGATGTTGGTGGTCATCCACGCCACCAAAGCCGTGTCGTCGAACCGGTGCTGATCCAGTACGGGGACGACCTGGTCGGTGCGGGAGAATGTGCGGTCGGCGGGGCTCATGGGGTCATCTCGGATCGTTTCATCGCCTCATCCTGAGCCTATCGAAGGATGAGTTTGGGAATGTCTCCTCATACTTCGACAGGCTCAGCATGAGGAGTCTCAATTCTTTCCAATAGATTCAGGGAACAGCAGCCGGACCGTCTGGGCGACCACGGCGGGTCGTTCGCTGCCCTCAAGCTCGATGACGCTGTCGAGGATCAGGTGCACGCTGCCGTCGGGGCGTTTCTCCGCGCTGGCCAGCGACTGGCGCAGGCGGGCCCGTGAATTCACCGGGACCATGGCCGTGAAACGCACCTTGTTGAGCCCGTAATTGATCGTGTGGGCGAGGTTTTCGACCTGGAAGAACGGGTAGCTCAGCCCGGGGATGAGAGAGAGCACCAGGAAACCATGGGCGATGGTCGTGCCCGTCGGCATCTCTTTTGCGGCGCGCTCGGGGTCGACATGCAGCCACTGATGGTCGTTCGTGACCTCGGCGAAGGCATCGATCTGTGCCTGGTCGATCTCGACCCAGTCGCTGACGCCGAGTTCCTGGCCGACCTTGTCGAGGAATTCATCGGGGTGTCCATAATGAGACAATGTTTTTGCTCCGTTTGACCATATGGGCGGGCCTGCGCATCATGGCCGCCACTGCCGGATACACCAAATCCACAGCACAGAATTAGCACAGACGTGCGCGGGAATCAGGGGACGGATATGAGTGACGTTGTGGGCTATGAGATCGCGGGCCGGGTCGCCGTCCTGACCATCGACAATCCGCCGGTCAACGCGCTCGGTCATGCCGTGCGCACGGGGATCGTCGCCGGCATGGAACGCGCCGCGGCGGACCCGGATGCCGACGCGATTGTGCTGATCGGCGCGGGCCGGACCTTCCCGGCGGGCGCCGACATCCGTGAATTCGACCAGCCGTCGCGCGAGCCCCATCTGGTGGCCGTGATTGACCGGCTGGATGCGATTGAAAAACCGATCGTGGCCGCGATCCACGGGACCGCGCTGGGCGGCGGGCTTGAGCTCACCCTGGGTTGCCATTTCCGCGTCGCGTCGCCATCCGCACGCGTGGGCATGCCCGAGGTCAATCTGGGCATCTTCCCCGGGGCCGCCGGGACCCAGCGCCTGCCGCGCGTGGCCGGGCTCGATCACGCGCTGGAGCTGATCGTGACCGGGCGACCCATCGGTGCGGCCACCGCGCTCGAGTACGGGATCGTCGACGCGATCATCGAGGGCGACCTGCGCGCCGGCGCCGTCGCGTTTGCCGAGAAGCTCCTCTCCGACGGCACCCCGCGGCGCATTTCGAGTGAACCGCGCGACGGGATCGGTTCACCCGAAGATCATGCGGAGACCATCGAGAAGTACCGCGATCTGGCCAACAGCCGGTTTCGCGGCCAGGATTCGCCTCATCAGGCCATCGAAAGCGTCATCGACGGACTGCGTATGCCCTATGAAGAGGCCGTTATGGCGGACCGTGTGCGCTTCGAGGCCTGCAAGAACAGCGGCCAGTCCGAGGCCCTGCGCTATGCCTTCTTCGCCGAGCGCGAGGCGGCGAAGATTCCCGACATCGGCAAGGACGTTGCCCCGCGTGAGATCAACTCAGCAGGCGTAATCGGCGCGGGGACCATGGGGCGTGGCATCGCCATCAGCCTGGCGGATTCGGGCCTGCCCGTGACCATCGTCGAGACGGGCCAGGAGGCCCTCGACACGGCGATGGCCGAGATCGAGAAGCTCTACGCGGAGATGGTAAAGCGGGGCCGTATCGACGAGGCGACGAAGGCGGAGCGGCTCGGGCGGATCACCGGGGCGTTGGAGTACAGCGCCTTGTCGGAGGCCGACCTCGTGATCGAGGTGGCGTTCGAGGACATGGACGTGAAGAAGCAGATCTTCGGCGCGCTTGAGAAAATTGCCAAGCCGGGCGCGATTCTCGCCACGAACACCTCCTACATGGACATCGATGCCATCGCGGCGGCCACATCGCGGCCCGAGGACGTCATTGGGCTGCATTACTTTGCGCCGGCCAACGTGATGCGGATGCTCGAGGTCGTGCGGCCCGCGAACTGCGTGCCTGACGCGATCGCCACGGGCATGGCGCTGGCCAAGCGTACAGGCAAAATCGGCGTGCTGGCGGGGGTGTGCCACGGCTTCGTCGCCAACCGGTCGCGTCTGCCGTTGGTGCGCGAGGCGACATTCCTGGTCGAGGAGGGCGCCTCACCGGCACAGGTGGACAAGGTGCTGACCGACCTGGGCATGCCCATGGGGCCGCTCGCGGTGAGCGACCTGTCCGGGCTCGATGTGAGCTGGCGGATGCGCCAGTCGCTGGCCCATGAGCGCGACCCCGACGCGCGCTACATGCATCTGGCCGACCGGATGTGCGAGCTCGGTCGCTTCGGCATCAAGGCCGGACAGGGCTGGTACGCCTACGAAGAAGGCGGACGGCGTCCCCAACTGGACTCCGAAGTCGAGGCGATTGCCCTCGATGTCGCACGGGAACAGGGGATCACCCGTCGGGACATCTCCGATGACGAGATCGGCGCGCGTTGCCTGTTTGCGGCGATCAACGAGGGGGCCAAGATTCTCGACGAAGGCATCGCCAGTCGCGCCTCGGACATCGATGTGATGTGGCTTTACGGGTTTGCGTTTCCGCGTTGGCGCGGCGGCATCATGTTCATGGCCGACAAGATCGGGCTCGGGGAGATCCTCGACCAGATCAAGGCGTTCGAAGGCATTCACGGCAAGCTCTGGACGCCGTCGCCGCTGCTCGAGCGACTGGTGGCCGAGGGCGGCAGTTTTACGCGTTAGTTTTTGCCCTCTAGCTTTTGGTGGGTTCCCATTCGGGTGCGATCATCCGCCGTTTGCCGTCCTCGGTCTTGGTGATGCCCGGCTCGTCCAGGTCTTTCCGGTCCCAGAGCTGGCAGGTCACGGGCACATGCTTCTGGTCCAGCGCCTCGCAATAGTTGGTGTACTCGCACACCCGCACCGCATCACCACGGCCCGAACGGACCTTCCGGAACCAGTCCGGGTCGGCGAGGCTTTGGCGAGCAAAGCCGATGATGTCGGCCTGATCGGCCTGCAGGATATCTTCGGCCTGGCGGAAACCGTGGATGCCGCCGGTGAGCACCACGGGCGTGTCGCAGCCCGCGTCGCGCACCGCTTGTCGGATCGCGGCGACGGGTTCGATATTTCGGCCAAACGGCCCGCGCGCATCGGAGATGAACTGGGGCATGCATTCGTAGCCGCTGGGGCCGGTATAGGGGTAGGCCGCCTGGCCGACGGCGGGGCGTTTGGCGTCCTCGAATTTGCCGCCGCGTGACAGCGACAGCACGTCGAATCCGGCCTTCGCGAACTCCGCGCCGAAATATGCGGCATCCTCGATTGTATTGCCGCCGTCGATGCAATCCTCGGCCAGGAACCGCGTGCCGACCACGAAATCATCGCCGACGGCGGCGCGCACGGCGGCATAGACCTCGAGCGGCAGGCGGGCGCGGTTCTCCCGGCTGCCGCCATAGCCGTCGCTGCGGGTGTTCAGGGCTGAGAGGAAGGAGGCCATGGTGTAGGCGTGCGCATAATGGAGCTCGACCCCGTCGAAGCCTGCCTCCCGGGCGCGCCGGGCGGCGTCGGCGAACAAATCCGGCAGGACGGCGGGGAGTTCGGCGATCTGGGGCAGGTCGGTGTCCGTGACCCGCTCGCGGTAGCCTTGATGCAGCGCCTCGATCTCGCGTGAAGTCAGCACGTCCGCGAGTTCATCCTCGGATAATGCCGCGAGACGCGCGCGGATTGTTTCTTCGGGGCCGTCGGCGGCGGCTAGCGCCGCGCGGTGGCGGTCGGTAATCTCGAGGAAACGCTCGAAATACTTCGCCGGGTCGGGCCGCCGTCGCACGGCGAGGAAATCGATCAGCTGGATGAACAGCTTGGTGTGGCCGCCGCTCTTTCGACGCACGGTCTCGGTGAGTTCTTTCAGACCGGGGATGTAGCGATCGTCGCCGATGCGCAGCAGCGGCCCGGACGGGATGTCGCGGATGCCGGTCGCCTCGACGACGATGGCGCCGGGGCGCCCCCGCGCGAACCGGCCATACCAGTCGAGCACATTGTCGGTGACTTCGCCGTCACCGGTGGCCCGCCAGGGGACCATGGCGGGCACCCAGGTGCGGGATTCGAGTGCGATGGGGCCGAGGTTGACCGGCTGGAACAGGCGCGCGCCGGCGGCCTCCTCCGCGCCCGGCCAGATGCCTGGGTCGGGTTCCCATCGGATGCGTTCGGGCGGCCGCCACATGGTCAGCCGGCCGTCGGTGTGTTGTCGGCGTTCAAAGATGTTTTCAGCCGGGCGAGGTTGCGATAGAGCGCCTCGAGGTTTTTTCGGTCGACGCCGTCGAACAGGCCGGATATCCAGCCTGCATGGGCTTGGGACATGATTTTGAACGCCCGCCGCCCGCCCGGCGTGAGCTCGATGATTTGGGCCCGCCGGTCGTCGGGATCTGCGCGGCGCGCCACGAGTTTCTCGCCGACCAGCCGGTCGATCAGCGAGGTGACATTGCCGTTGGTGACCATCAGGCGGCGCGACAGCTCGCCCATGGTGAGGCCGCTATTCGCCCGGTCGAGCTGGGCCAGCAGGTCGAAGCGGGCGATCGTGATGTCGAATTCCGTGCGCAGCTTTTCCCGGACCTCGCCCTCGATCATGTTGGCGCAGGTGAGCAGGCGCAGCCATGTCCGCAGGTCGAGCTGATCGTCCGTGGTGAGGCCGGTCTCGAAGTCGTCATGCTGTGTGCCGTCGGGCATTACGCTTCCTCGCCGGTGATCTCGATCGCCTGACCCGTCACGCTGTTGGCGGCGGGGCCACACAGGGCAACGACCATGTTGGCGACGTCTTCCGGCTGTATAAGGAGACCATGGGCGTTGGTGGCGGCTAGTTCCTCGCGGGCCTTGGTCTCCGTCTTGCCGGTTTTCGCGGCGATGTTGCGGATGGCCTCCTGCACCATGTCGGTATCTGTGTAGCCGGGGCAGACCGCATTGACGTTGATGCCCTTGTCTGCGACTTCCAGCGCGAGAGACTTCGTCAGGCCGACCACGCCATGCTTGGCCGCACAATAGGCGGCCACGTAGGGGAATCCCTCGAGGCCGGCGGTCGACGCGACGTTGACGATCCGCCCGTAGCCGGCCTCCAGCATCGCGGGCAGGACCGCGTGGGTGCAGGCGTAGACGCTGGTCAGGTTCAGGGCCAGCGTGGCGTCCCAGCTACCGCGGTCCAGCCGCGTGAAAGGGGCGCTCTCGGCGCCGCCGGCATTGTTGACCAGGATGGCGGGTGGCCCCAGATCGGCGATCAAGCCGGCGAATGTCGTCTCGACGGCGTCGCCGTCCGTGACATCGAGGGTGCGGACATGGACGGTCACATCGGATTCGAGACGGATGTCGACGGCGGTCGCCTTGAGACTGCGTTCGGTCCGCCCGAGCAGGACGATGTCCGCACCGCGCGCCGCCAGAGCCAGCGCCGTGGCTCGGCCGATCCCGCGGCCGCCGCCGGTGACGATTGCCAGTTTTCCGCTGAGGGGGGCCGGTGAGGATGGCGCTGTGGTCATCGTGAACTTGTACTCCGTGCCGTTATTATTTTAAGATTAAAAAATATAGAAGTGAAATAACAAGCGCGATGATCGAGATTCTACAACCCGAGAACTGGGTAAAACCCCGCGGCTATTCAAACGGTATGGCGGCGACGGGACGTCTGGTTTTCGTCGGCGGACAGATCGGCTGGAACCCGGAAACGGGCAACTTCGACACCGATGATTTCGCCGCGCAGGTGGGCCAGGCGCTGGAGAATGTCCGCGCGGTGTTGGCCGAGGCGGGCGGTTTGCCCGAACACATCACCCGGCTGACCTGGTTCGTCACCGACAAGCGGGCCTATCTGGAAAACCCGAAAGGTGTGGGCGGTTTCTACCGTGCGGTTATGGGGCTTCATTTCCCCGCGATGTCGGTGGTCGAGGTCTCGGCGCTGGTGGAAGATCGGGCGCGGGTCGAGATCGAGGGGACGGCCGTTCTCCCCTGATCCCTTTTTCTCTGATTCAGGGGCTCCTCCGAAAGTCCGACACGTTCGGTGCTTTCCATCGGCCGGGCGATATGGTCCCATAGGGAAAATCTCTAGGGAGGAGTTGAAAATGCTCAAAAAATTACTGGGAACGGCTGCGGCCCTGACGCTTCTGGCGTCGCCTGCCGCCGCCGAGATCAAGATCGGTTTCGTGACCACCCTGACGACCCCCGTGGCGGTCATCGGCAAGGACATGCGCGACGCGGTCGAGCTGGCGATGGAACATATCGGCGGCAAGATGAGCGGCGAGGATGTCGAGATCGTTTACGCCGACGACGAGTTCAATTCACAGAAGGGCAAGCAGGCCACCGAACGCCTGGTGCTGCGCGACAATGTGGACATCGTGGCCGGCTACATCTGGTCGAACGTTCTGCTCGCCTCCGCGCCGGTGGTGCTCAACGCCAACAAGATCCTGATCAGCGCCAATGCCGGCCCGTCGCCGCTGGCTGGTGCCCAGTGCAACGCGAACTTCTTCAACATCGCCTGGCAGAATGACCAGACCCCGATGGCGCTCGGCGAGCTGCTCAACCAGCAGGGTGTCGAGTCCCTCTACCTGGTCGCACCGAACTACGCCGCGGGCCAGAACATGGTCGCGGGCGTGGAGCGCACCTTCAAGGGCAAGGTCGTCGGCAAGGACATGACCGTCTGGCCGTCCCAGCGGGACTGGTCGGCCGAGCTGTCCAAGGTCAAGGCGGCCAAGCCGGATGGTGTCTTCACCTTCTATCCGGGACCGGCCGGACCGGCCTTCATCAAGCAGTATCAGCAGGCTGGGCTCGAGAAGGATGTACCGCTCTATTCGGTCTACACGCTGGATTCGATCAGCCTGCCGCTGTTCCAGAAGGCGGGTATGGAGACGGTGCTCGGCACCAAGATGACCCAGTTCTGGGCGCCCGATCTGGACAACGCCGCGAACAAGAAGTTCGTCGGCGACTTCCGCAAGAAGTATGGCCGTTACCCGTCCTTCTATGCCGCGCAGAGTTATGACTCGATCATGTACATCAAGTCGGCGGTCGAGGCCGTCAGCGGCGACATCGACAACATCGACGGCATGCGCGCCGCGCTCGAGAAGGCCGACTTCGATTCCGTGCGGGGCAAGTTCACGATGGGCAACAACCATTTCCCCATCCAGAACTTCTACGAGCGCACGGTCGTCAAGGATGCCGACGGCAACTGGACGACGGCGGTGGGCCGCGCGGTTCTGACCAATCATCAGGACCCGTATGCCAGCCAGTGCAAGATGTAGGCACGGGTTCATACGAATTCGTAGGCGGGGATGCGCAGGCATCCCCGCTTGCATATCTGCTACGAATTCCTCCCCGATACCAACGGATGACCGCTAGAGCGCGATGGACTACGTCCTGATCACCGAACAGTTCCTGAACGGGTTTCAGCTCGGGATCATCCTGTTCCTGATGGCCGCCGGCCTGACCCTGGTGTTCGGCATCATGGACCTGGTGAATCTTGCCCATGGCTCGATGTTCATGATCGGCGCCTTCGTCGGCGGCACCATCGCGGTGGTGACGGGCTCCTTCGTCATCGGCGTGGTGCTGATGATCCCGGCCATGCTCCTGATCGGCATGGCGGTCGAGATGACGACCCTGCGGACCTTGTATCCGCGCGACCATCTGGACCAAGTGCTGGCGACCTTCGGTCTTATTCTCTTCTTCAATGCGGCCACGCGCCTGATCTGGGGGCCGGAAGGCCTCGTTGTCCCGTTGCCGGATTTCCTCGAGGGTTCCGTCGCGCTGGGGGCTATCACCTATCCGGTCTACCGGATCGTGATCATCGTCATCGGTCTGCTGGTCGCGCTCGGGCTCTATGTGCTGGTCGCCAAGACCCGCATCGGCATGCTGATCCGTGCCGGGGCGTCCAACCGCACAATGGCCGGTGCGCTGGGCGTCAACATCCCGCTGCTGTTCTCGGTCGTCTTCGGGATCGGTGCGGTACTCGCCGGGCTTGCGGGCCTGATCATCACCCCGATCACCGCGGCCCAGATCGGCATGGGCGAGGATGTGCTGATCCTGGCTTTCGTGGTGATCGTGATCGGCGGTATCGGCTCGATCCGCGGCGCCTTCATCGCCTCCATCGTCACCGGCGTGATCGACACCATGGGGCGCTCCTTCCTCGACGTGTTTCTGCTGCTGTTCCTGCCCGAGAACGCGGCGGAATCCGCCGGGCCCGCCCTGTCGTCGATGATGATCTATATTTTGATGGCCGCGATCCTGTTCTTCAGGCCCCAGGGGCTGTTCCCCCCGAAAGGCGCGGGTTAGCCATGGTCGATCTGAAGAGCCCGGCGAATATTTTGACCATTATCGTGGTCGGCCTGTGTGCGGTCGTGCCGTTCCTGGCACCCGCATTGGGTGAGCCCTTCTATGTGATCGTCTTCGCGCGGGTCATGATCTGGGCGATCGCGGCGGTCAGCCTCAACCTGATCATGGGCTATGGGGGCATGATCAGCTTCGGCCACGCGGTCTATCTGGGGATCGGTGGCTATGCGATCGGCATCCTTGCCTTCCACGGGATCACCAGCGCCTGGATCCAGTGGCCGGTGGCGATCGGGGCCAGCGCGGTGATCTCGCTGATCTTCGGCGCGATCAGCCTGCGCACCAAGGGCGTCTATTTCATCATGATCACGCTCGCGCTGGCCCAGATGCTGTTTTTCCTCAGTGTCAGCGCGGAGCGTTACGGCAGCGACGACGGGCTGAACATCCTCGCGCGCAGCGACTTCGGGGTGAGCTTCTTCTCGCTGGAAGACAATATGACCATGTACTACACGATCTTCGCCTTCCTGCTGGCGAGCCTGTTCATCAGCTGGAAGCTCGTCCATTCGCGCTTCGGCGTGGTGATGCGGGCGGCCAAATCCAACGACACGCGGGTGCAGGCGGTCGGTGTCTCGACCTATCGCTATCGCCTGATGGCCTTCGTGATCGCCGGGGTGATGTGCGGCATCGCCGGGTTGCTGCAGGCCAATTTCGAACGTTTCGTGTCCCCCGACATGATGAACTGGCCACGCTCGGGCGAGCTGATCTTCATGGTGGTGCTCGGCGGCATGTCCACCCTGTTCGGGCCGGTGACGGGCGCGTTCGTCTTCCTGATGCTGTCGGAGATCCTGTCCAGCTGGACGATCCACTGGCACATCATCTTCGGGCCGTTCCTGGTGCTGGTCGTGCTGTTTGCGCGCGGCGGCATCCACGGGCTCCTGACGCGGGGGTCGGATCGTGAATAGCACGGCCCCCCGGATGAATGCCGGCATAAGCCTGGAGGCGCGATCATTGCGCAAAAGCTTCGGCGGCCTGACGGCGACCGACAATCTCTCGCTCGAGGCGACCCGCGGCGAGATCCACGCGGTCATCGGTCCCAACGGCGCCGGCAAGACCACGCTCGTCCATCTCCTGTCGGGGCTGCTGAAGCCCGACGCCGGCGAGATCCTGTTCGAGGGGCGTGACATCACCCGCCTTTCGGCACCCGCCCGGGTCAAGCAGGGCCTGGCGCGGTCGTTCCAGATCACCAGCATCTTCCGGGACTTCACGGTGTTGGAGAATGTCATGCTGTCGGTCCAGGCCGGGCAGGGGCATAGCTTCCGCTTCTGGCGCCCGGTCGCAAAAGACGAGAGCCTGCGCGCGCCTGCGCGTGAACTCCTCGAACGGGTCGGTCTGGGCGACCGTATGGACGTGAAGGCTGGCAACCTCGCCCATGGCGAGCAGCGCCAGCTCGAGATCGCGATCTCGCTGGCGACGAACCCCAGCTTCCTGCTGCTCGACGAGCCGATGGCCGGCATGGGCCTGGAGGAAAGCCAGGGGATGATCGACTTCCTGAAGGCGCTCAAGGGCGACTACACGATGCTGTTGATCGAGCATGATATGGATGCGGTGTTCGCGCTCGCCGACCGGATCACGGTGCTGGTCTACGGCCGGGCGATCGCCACGGGCACGCCCGACGAGATTCGCAACGACGCGTCGGTGCGCGCCGCCTACCTTGGCGATGAAGCCGGCGACGAAGCAAGTGGGGGGGCGGTCTGATGCTCGAGGTGCGCGGCATCGAGGCCTCCTATGGCGACAGCCAGGTGCTGTTCGGCATGGACTTCACGGTCGGCACCGGCGAGGTCGTGACCCTGCTCGGGCGCAACGGCATGGGCAAGACCACGACCGTGCGCTCGATCATGGGGATCATGCAGCCCCATGGCGGAAGGATCATGTTCGACGGCGTGGGTATCCAGGGCCTGCCGTCTCACAAGGTCGCCCAGGCGGGCATCGGGCTGGTGCCCGAGGGGCGGCAGATCTTCCCCAACCTGTCCGTCCGCGAGAACCTCATCGCCACCGCCCGCAAGCGGCGCGGCGAGGGGGAGACCTGGACCTTCGACAAGGTCATCGACCTGTTCCCGGGCCTGGCACCCCGGCTGGAGAGCGCGGGCAATCAGCTGTCGGGTGGCGAGCAGCAGATGCTGGCGGTCGGCCGCGCCCTGATGACCAACCCGCAGCTGCTGATTCTCGACGAGGCCACGGAGGGGCTGGCGCCGCTCATCCGAACGGAAATCTGGTCCTGCCTCGCCGACCTCAAGACCGCCCGCCAGTCGATCCTCGTCATTGACAAGAATGTGGCGGCCCTGACGAAGATCGCCGACCGCCACCACATCGTCGAGAAGGGCCGGGTGGTCTGGAACGGCACGTCCGACGAGCTGCGGGCCGACGCGGCCCTGCAGGCGCGGTATCTGGGGGTTTGAGGCTGGACCGTCACGACAGTGGCGTGGCGAAAGCCAGCCGAAAAATCAAAAAAATATAACTTACGACCGTCATGCCCGCGCAGGCGGTTATCCGCTGGTGCTCTAAAAAACCGCGCGCCCAACGCCAAATATTAGTCCGCCGTAGGCCGCGAGGAGGATTACCTTGCCAAGAAACTTGTCACCGAAAACCAGTTGTGAGAGCCAGTTGACGATGAACAACCCTAGATAGCCCCAAGCAATCAGGGAATAGATTTCAAATGCACGTTGGCCGTAGCGCGCATCAACCCATTGTCCCAAATGCCAAAACCCGACCGCCACAAGTGCAAATAGAGCTATCCGTGCGATTGCGCGAAGTAAGGGGGACCTGTCCAAGAGTCGCCTTAAGACCAACAGCCCTAAGACTGCGCCAACAATTGCGGCGACCGCCCCTTCGACCGACCCTGTAATTTGGACGGCGTAAGTGAAGAGCCAATAGAGGGTAACAGGAAGCGCAATGATCAGACCCCCGTCATGGCCGGTTCCAAGCGGGCGTTGGTTACTTTCCCAAATCGCTCTACCAGTGAACGCGCCTGAACTCAGACTTCCTGTTCTCACGCCTTGAGATTCGAAATAGTGATCCTTCGCTTCTTGGTGTCTGCGTTCTCCATTCGGGTCGTACATAATTAGCTCGCAATCGCTATCTCAGCGTTCGGCCCGGTACGCGTTTTTCTCAATAACGCGGATTACCGTCTTCTTACGCCGGACTTCCAGTTGGTGTTTGTGCTTCTCGGTCTGACTATCAGGCCGAGTTCTGTAGTCTTCTGGATTACCCGCAAGGATAGTAAAATAAGAGAGATAATCTACTGTCCTCTCAACTTAAACCTTTGAATCTTCCCCGTCGCCGTCTTCGGCAGTTCGTTCACGAAATGCACCCAGCGGGGGTATTTATAGCGGGCGAGCTCTTCCTGGCAGAAGGTCTTGAGCGCCCCGGCCAGTTCGTCGGACGCGTCGTCACCGTTCTTCAGGATGATGAAGGCCTCGGGCTTGATCAGCTCCTCATCGTCTGGGCGGCCGATGACCGCAGCCTCCAGCACCGCGTCGTGCGAGACCAGCCGGGCCTCGATCTCTACGGGTGAGACCCAGATGCCGCCGACCTTGAGCATGTCGTCGCTGCGCCCGCAGCAGGTGAAATAGCCGTCTTCGTCCTGAAAATACGAATCCCCCGTGCGGATCCAGCCGTCGGTGATGGCGGCGGCCGTGCGCTCGGGCTGGTTCCAGTAGCGTGAGGTGACCGACCCGCCGCGGATCATCAGATTGCCGATCTCGCCGGTTGTGACGGGCTGGTCGTTGTCGTCGACGATCCGCGCCTCATAGCCTGGCACGAGCTTGCCGCTGGTACCCGCCTTTGCATCGTCGGGGCTGTTGCCGATGAAGATGTGCAGGATCTCCGTCGTGCCGATCCCGTCCAGGATGGTGAGCCCGGTCTTTTCACGCCAGCGCTCGAAGAGGCTGGCCGGCAGGGGCTCGCCCGCCGACACACACGCCCGCAGGCTCGAGAAATCCGCGCCCTTGCTCTCCAGCGCGTGGAGCTGGGCCGCGAAAAGCGTCGGCACCGCGTAGTAGTGGGTGGGGCGGAAGCGTTCGATATGGTCGGCCATGATGTCCGGCGTCGGCCGGCCGGCGAACAGCACCGCCTGGCCGCCGGACCACAGGGGCAGGGTCATGGCGTTGCCGAGCCCGTAGGCGAAGAACAGCTTGGCGGCGGAGAAGTGGATGTCGTCGGCCGTGATGCCGAGGGTCTCGACTCCGTAATACTGGCTGGTCACCACCATGTCCCGGTGGGCGTGGACCGCGCCCTTGGGCGTGCCGGTGGAGCCCGAGGTGTAGAGCCAGAAGCAATCATCCTCAGCGGTGGCGGGTGCGGCCTCGAGATCAGTTGAGGCGGTTGCCATGCGCGCGGCGAAGCTATCGACGTCTCCCTCGGTCGGGAAATGATGCGCCGGGTTGGCGGCGGCCAGCGCCGGTCCCATCTCGGCAGCGAACTCCGGCGACCAGATCGCGCAGGCGGCACCGGAATCCTCGATGATGAACTGCAGATCCTTGGCCCGCAGCAGGGTGTTCACGGGCACGGGCACGAAGCCGGCCTTGATGGCGCCCCAGAAGGCGAAGAAGAAGGCCGGGCTGTCCTTGATCGCCAGGATCACCCGGTCGCCCGGCGCCAGCCCCAGCTCTGCGAGCGCGTTGCCGGCCTGGTTCACACTCTCGGCGAGCTGGGCGTAGGTCGTGTCGCCGTCATCATCCCGAATCGCGATCTTGTCTCCCCGGCCTTCGTCGAGGTGCCGGTCGATGAAGGGTACGGCCACGTTGAACCGGTCCGCGAAGCTGAGCTTTGCGGGGCTGGTGGATATGTCGACGGTGACGCTGTTGGGGGTCATGGACAGGGTTTCACTCCGCTCTCGGGCGCGCCCTTCGAGATGCCGCCTGACGGCGGCTCCTCAGGACGAGGAGATACATTCAACCACCTCATGCTGAGGAGACCGGCGTGGCCGGTCGTCTCGAAGCATATGTGGGTGGCGTTCTGCATGGGCTCTCCTAGTGGAACAGCACATACTCGTAGTCGATGGGTCGGCCGTGGATGCCGCGCTTGGGCGGCGCGATCCAGCCGGCCATTTTGCCCGGCTCGGTGACCGGCACCATCAGGGAGTTCACATAGGCCTGGTCTTCGTTGGTCGGCAACCAGGCGGCCTGGCGCTTGGCCCATTCCTCGGCCGAGATGATCTCGCCTTCGGGTGTCGCCTCGATGCCCGAATAGATGCCGATCGAGCGGTTGAATTTCTCATCGGGCAGGGTGAGCGTCACGTCGATGTCGTGGGCCGCGATCATCTTGTTGAAGCGGTTGAGGCCACGCTGGCTGTCGGCGGTGTAGTCCTGGCGCAGCTTGAGGTTCATGGCCGTGAGCGCCGAGATGGTCTCGGCTCCGATCCCGTCTTCCGTGACTTTTGCGATCTCCATCTGCTCGCCGTCGAGCCTGTGGTCGTCGTCCAGCTTCGTCTCCTGGTAGCGGCCCTTGAGCCCCATGGAAAAATAGTTGGCCGCGTTGGTCGAACGCTCGGAGCCGAACAGGTCGAGGCAGATCGAGTAGTGGAAGTTGATCCACTTCTGAATAGTCTCGAGGTTGATGCCGCCGAAGGGCCGCACATCGACGCTGTCATGCTGGCGCATCAGCTCGCAGGTCCGCTGCAGGATGCGCATCACACCTGTCTCGCCCACGAACATGTGGTGAGCCTCCTCGGTCAGCATGAAGCGGCAGGTGCGCGACAGGGGGTCGAAGCCGGACTCGGCCAGGGCGGCGAGCTGGAACTTGCCGTCCCGGTCCTGAAAATAGGTGAACATGAAGAACGACAGCCAGTCGTTGGTCTGTTCGTTGAAGGCTTTCAGGATGCGCGGCCGATCCGGGTCGCCGGCATGGCGTTCGAGCATCTCGTCGGCCTCCTCCCGACCGTCGCGCCCGAAATAGGCGTGGAGCAGATAGACCATAGCCCAGAGATGGCGGCCTTCCTCGACATTCACCTGATACAGGTTGCGCAGGTCATAGAGCGACGGCGCGGTGCGGCCCAGCTCGCGCTGCTGCTCAACCGAGGCGGGCTCGGTGTCCCCCTGGGTGACGATCAGGCGGCGCAGCTCGGAGCGATACTCGGCGGGGATCTCGTTCCAGACCGGCTCGCCCTTGTGGGCGCCGAAGGCGATCTTCCGGTCGGGGCCGGGTTCGGCCAGGAAGATGCCCCAGCGATAGTCGGGCATCTTCACATGGTCGAAATGGGCCCAGCCGTCGGTGTCCACGCTGATGGCGGTGCGCAGATAGACCTCGATGTCGTTGGAATTGACCGGCCCCATGTCCTTCCACCACTGGATGTAGGCCGGTTGCCAGCGCTCGAGTGCGCGCAACAGGCGCCGGTCGTCGCCCAGATTGACGTTGTTGGGGATGGATTCGTTGTAGTCAGCTTTCATGATCTCAGGCCCGCCTGCGGTCGAATTCAGGTTGTTTTCCGGTGCCAAACAGCTCCAGCGCGCCGCCGTCACCCACGGCGTTGGGGCGCTGGAAGATCCAGTTCTGCCAGGCGCTCAGCCGCGCGAAAATCTTGCTTTCGATGGTCTCGGGGCCGGGGAAGCGCAAATTCGCCTCCATGCCCGTGAGCGCATCGGGGGAGAAGGCGGCGCGGGCCTCGATGGCCAGGCGCACCTCGTCCTCCCAGTCGATGTCGTCGGGCGCGAAAGTGACGAGACCGAGCTCTTCGGCATCGGCCGCGTCCAAATCGTTGCCGGTCTCGGCTTCGACAGCGGCCAGGGCGTCGTCGTCGCCATAGAAACGCGACTGTAGCCGGGTCAGCCCCGTGCACATATCGAGCGGCCCGAAATTCATGGCGGTCGCGCGGATCGTGGCGGGCGGGATGTTGCTGCCCTCGAAGCCGCCATCCAGCATGTAGGAGCGGTCGGCGGCGAGCGCGAGCTCCAGCAGTGTGCCGGTGAAGCAGGAGCCGGGCTCGATCAAGGCCAGCAGGGAGCGCGCCGAGACGTCGATGCGTTTCAGGGTGCGGCGCAGATACAGCGTGATCTCGCGCACCAGCCAGTCGTCCTTGTGGGCCAGCAAGGCCGCGTCATGGGCCGCGACGATCTCACCGTCGCCTTCTGTGCGGAACACCCAGGTGCCGATCTCGGTCTCGTTGAAGCGCAGATGCAGGATCGCGTCGTCGAGCTCCCGGGCGATCGCCAGGGGCCAGAAGTCCACGCCCTGCGCGTGAATGCCGGCAAGATCGGCGGGCGGTGCGTCAGCAGGCGCGCGCACGGTGAAGGTGGCGGTCCGTGCGTCCCGGTCGAGGGCGACCGTCAGGTTGGGGTAGGCGAGTTCCGTGTCGGTGATCTCTCGGACGAGCGGGGTGAGTGCGATTCCCGCGCCATCCGCCGGGCGGTCCGAGGTGTTTACTCTCGCTGCTGCACGATCCGATACGGTCTGGTCCAGCTTCGAGCGGGGCACCAGCGCATCCACCAGCTTCCACTCCAGCGCCCGTTTTCCACGCAGGCCCTCGCCGGTGGTGCAGAAGAAATCGGCCCGGTCGCGGCGCACGTGGCGCTTGTCGACCACCCGGGTCAGCCCGCCGGTACCGGGCAGCACTGCGAGCAAAGGCACTTCGGGCAGGGACACCGCGCTCGACCCGTCGTCGATCAGCAGGATTTCGTCGCAGGCGAGTGCCAGTTCGTAGCCGCCACCTGCGGCCGTGCCGTTGATCATGCAGATATAGGCCTGTCCCGAATGCACGCTCGCGTCTTCGATGGCGTTGCGGGTCTCGTTGGTGAACTTGCAGAAGTTCACCTTGTGATCGTGGCTCGAGCCCTTGAGCATGGGGATGTTGGCCCCGGCGCAGAACACGCGCTCCATGGCCGAGGTGACGACCACCGCGGCGACCGATGGGTGCTCGAAACGCAGGCGCTGGATCGCGTCATACAGCTCGATGTCGACGCCGAGATCATAGGAGTTGAGCTTGAGCTCATAGCCCGGTGCGAGCCCGCCGGCCTCGTCCACGTCGAGGGTCAGGGTGGCGATCCGCCCGTCGATGGAAAGCTGCCAGTGACGGTAGCGGTCCGGCTGTGTTTCAAAGGCGATCATGGGATCGCATTTCCCTCCCGATTGACGCTAGAACAGTAGTCCAACCCCAGCACTTTGTGGACCCAATAGTCGGCAACTCCAACCAATTGGCGAGACCGAAGGACGTTTATCGATGGCATCTGCCAACACCCCGGACATGCAGCATCTGACCGCCGCCGGTCGGCGGCTGGAATATTACTGGACGGCCCCCCATGACGGCGAAAGCCCGGCGCTCGTGTTCCTTCATGAGGGTCTCGGGTCGGCCGGATTGTGGCGGGATTTCCCGGCACAACTCACTGCCGAGACCGGTCTGCCGGCGCTGGTCTATTCCCGCTACGGCTATGGCGGTTCGGATGTGCTGGAGGGCCCACGCGGGGTCGATTACATGCATACCGAGGCGCTGGAGGCGCTGCCGATCATCCGCGACGCGCTCGATCTTGATGATGTGATTCTCGTCGGCCACAGCGACGGGGCGTCGATTGCGCTCATTCATGCCGCCCACCATCCCGTCCGGGGGCTGATCCTTGAAGCGCCACATGTCTTCGTCGAGGATGAGAGCATCGCCGGGATCGAGGACGCCAAGGTGGCCTATGAGACCACGGATCTGTCCGAACGCATCGCGCGTCGACATACCGACGGGAACGCGACGTTCAGGGGTTGGAACGATATTTGGCTCTCGCCGGAATTCCGCGACTGGAACATCGAAGAATTTCTCGCGGCGATCACTTGTCCCACGCTGGTGATTCAGGGCGTCGACGATGAATACGGTACCGAGGCGCAGCCCGCGGCCATCGGGAACGAATCATCCGGCCCGGTGGATGCGATCATGGTCCCCGACTGCGGCCACGCACCCCACCGCGACGCGACCGAGGGCGTGCTGGACGTCATGGCCGATTTTGCCGTGGCACTTGTGGATGAAGATGGCGATTGAAGTTGCCTGTGGATGACCGCATCTGTTCAGTGAAGTCCACAAAATGATACGAGTATCCCATGGCTGAAACATACGATCTGATCATCAAGGGTGGCGACGTCTGGACCACCAGCGGGCTGGCCCAAACTGATGTCGCCGTGCGCGACGGGAAAATCGCGCAAATCGGCGACCTGGGCGGCGCTGACGCCGGCACCGTCGTCGACGCGACGGGGCTGACCGTCCTGCCGGGCATGATCGACAGCCAGGTGCATTTCCGTGAGCCTGGCAACGAGCAGAAAGAGGATCTCGAATCCGGCACGCGGTCTGCTGCACTCGGCGGCATCACGGCCGTCTTCGAGATGCCCAACACCAATCCTTTGACCACGAGTGCGGAGGCGCTGGCCGACAAGATTTCCCGCGCCGCCGGGCGCTCCTGGACCGACCACGCCTTCTTCATGGGTGCGGTGGCCGACAACGCTGACGATCTGGCCGAGCTCGAACGGGTGCCCGGCTGCTGCGGCGTGAAGATGTTCATGGGCAGTTCCACCGGCGATCTTCTCGTCCCCGACGACGAGACGGTCCGCCGGGTGCTCTCGAATGGCACGCGCCGGATGTCGGTGCATTCCGAGGACGAGTACCGGCTGAATGAGCGCAAGGGCGAGCGCGTCGAAGGCGACCCGTCGTCTCATCCGGTGTGGCGCGACGAGGAAACCGCGATCCGCTCGACCAAGCGACTTTTGAAAATCGCGCGGGAGACCGGGCGGCGCGTGCATGTGCTCCACATCACCACCGCCGAAGAGGTGGAAATCCTGGCCCAGTACAAGGACGTCGCCACTTGTGAGGTCACCCCCCAGCATCTGACCCTGGCCGCGCCCGGATGTTACGAGCGCCTCGGCAGCTATGCGCAGATGAACCCGCCGATCCGCGACGAGGCCCACCGGGCCGGCCTGTGGCGCGGCATCGAACAGGGCATCTTCGACGTCATCGGATCCGATCATGCGCCCCACACCAAAGAGGAAAAGGCCCAACCTTATCCCGCAAGCCCCTCGGGCATGCCCGGCGCCCAGACGACGGTGGCCGTCATGCTCGACCACGTCGCCAACGGGCGATTGAGCCTGGCCCGCCTCGTTGACCTCTTGTGTTCGGGGCCGCAGCGGATCTTCAACATCGCCGGCAAGGGCCGCATCGCCCAGGGCTATGACGCCGACTTCACGCTCGTCGATCTGAAGGCCAAGCGCGAGATCACGTCCGACTGGCTCGCCTATAAATGCGGTTGGTCACCCTATGAGGGGATGAACATCACCGGCTGGCCGATGGGCACGATCATCCGCGGCAATGTGGTGATGCGCGACGGCGAACTCGCCGACGGTCCGGTGGGTGAACCTGTGCGGTTCTTGGAAACGCTGGGGTAGCGACCGTTCGCTGACTTCACGAATGGTTTGAGGCCGGAATGAGATGATTAGGTTCAAGCGACCCGCCTACCCACTCAACGGTGCCGGATTTATCCAAGCCTGCAAGGATGCGATGGCATCAGACGGGCAGTTGGTCGTCGATCCAAGCGCGCGCGGCGCAGTCCTTGGCAGCTGCGATATCAAGATTCCGGACGGTGCGCGCCTTCATATCGACGGTCTTGGAACCGAAATCAGAGACACGAAACTCAAGTTGAATGCGAAAGAGATTGCAACGGTGCATTTGACCGCACCTGTTGCGCCCGACGATATGCGCATGGTGGTTCGCGGCGCTGAGAAGGCGCAATCCGGTCACTACATCTATACGAAATGGGGGTTGGCTGGAGACAATTTCGGGAGAGTGCCCTTCACGGACCACAATGAGATTGTCGATGTTCAATTCAACCGAAACGGAACCCAGACCCTGCGTCTGAAGTATCCGATTATTCATGCAGTCAAACCCAATCGAAACCTGGCCTACCGCGCGAAAGACGGTCAGACACTGTTCTATTATCGAGCGCACAAGGTCAGGCTCGACAGCCTGGTGGTGAAGGTGAACGGGCGGAAAGTCGGCGCGTCCAATTTCACGGTCACCAACGCAAACCCAAAAAAAGGCGAGCCCGGTACGGGGCCTTGGAAGATCACTTTCCACAAGCCGGTTAGTGGCGTCGTGGAGTTTTCGACGACTGACAGTCCCTCTATCCATATTTATGGCCGGGGAAGTTTGAGCCTCTCGAACTGGAAGCAGAACAACGTGAGCACCGGTGACTTGCTGATTTCAGGAACGGTTCCGATCGGCAGTCGATTTCGCAATCTCGATCTTCGTGGGAACTTAGGGTTCGATCCCGAGGCGTACAAAAGCAAGAAAGATAAAAAATTCAGACCATCGTTGTTTCGACCGTTTGGCTTACGGATGCTGGTCGAGGATCTGACCGTAAAAAATGGCGGGTATGCCGTAAACACGTCAGCACGTGACAGTGAATTTCGGCGGATTGAGGGCACCGACGTTGTTGCCGTAGTCGAGCAACCTCCCAACAGCCAGGATAACCTGATTGAGTATATTGAGGGCGACAATTGCCTCAATGTGATCAGCGGACATTGGGGTGGGTTTAGCCGCATCCGCAGGGTGACCGGTAGGAATATTCTGGGAAGCATTTTGCTGCGCACCGTATCCCAGGATGCCGAGGACATGGGCCCTTTCGATGCTGGGATCGCGACATTGGAGACGGAAGGAGACGTGGTTAGCGGATTTAGCGCCGGGTCGATTCTTCTCGCGGACAACCAGTTGGTCGATAGTCTCGACGATCCGCGAAAGATGCGGCGTGGCGCGCTGAGTTTTCGCCGAATCCAGGATCCAGGTCACCGGATTCACATCATGGCTACGCCTCTGGCGGTATTCGAGGATGTTGAGTTTGGCGAGATAAATGCCAACAGCGGAGGCGATCACCACGCAGACCTGATTCATGCAACTAATACGCGCGTGAAGGTTTTCAATTTCCGGGCGGCCAAGAAAATTCGACTATCCCGCTGTACTGCCGATCATTTGGTGCTGACCCGTGATGCCGGGATCGACGGATGTCATATCGTCGACAGTGAGATTGGTCATTCCAGGCTCACCGCGAAAATGCTGGTGCGATGGCGCGGGCGGCATACCGATAACTTCGAACCCTGTCTCATCGACGGGCAATCGCGGCGACATTTGGTCACCTTTGAGAATTGCATTTTCCGAAGCGCGTCAGTGCCGCTGCTGCATTCAAACGACAGGACCCTGAAGACCGAATACAAGACGATCCCGGCAAACTGGACACCCCAATCCGGGACGCCGCTCAAGGCGATCCTTCCGAAGCGTTCGGGTCATGAGGTTCGCGGCTACGTCTTCAAGAACTGCAAGTTCTATATAAAGAAGCTGCACGCCTAGGCGTGCGCTACAGCTTCGTCGGGTTCGGCGCGTCGCCATAGACCTCGACCGGATCGAAGACTTTTTCGGTTTCTTCGAAATTCAGCGCCACGGGCGCGTCGTCCGCCGCACCGACCGGCACCGAGCGGAAGAAGCAGGAGCGGTAGCCCACATGGCAGCTCGCACCACCCTGCACGTCGACCCGCAGCCAGACCGCGTCCTGATCGTCGTCGATGCGGATTTCCTGCACCTTCTGGACCAGACCTGAGGTGGCGCCCTTGTGCCACAGCACCTGACGCGAACGGGACCAGTAATGGGCCTCGCCGGTCTCGATCGTCTTGGTGAGTGCCTCGGCGTTCATGTAGCCATGCATCAGCACCTCGCCGCTATCGGCGTCGGTGGTGACGACAGGCATCAGGCCGTCGGCATCGAACTTCGGGGCCAGCTCATGGCCTTCTTCGACCTGTTCGATGGTCTGGCGCTGGGCAAACATGGGGCTCTCGGACATAGGACTGCTTTCAATGGGGGCGTGCACGTTGCGGCGCCCGGTTTCGCGCGTGTTATAACGGTTCTCGCCCGGCGAATGTCAAGCGGGTGACGAGAGACGAGGGAAGATAATGAGCGAAAAAGCGCCGGAAACAGCGGCAGAACTGATCCCGGTCTCCCTGCTGACGGGCTTCCTCGGCAGCGGCAAGACGACGGTCCTCAACCATGTGCTGCACGACCCGCGCATGGACAAGGCCGCGGTCATCGTCAACGAGTTCGGCGAAGTCGGGCTCGATCACGAGCTGATGGTCGCGGGTGCGGAGGACATGGTGCTGCTCAACAGCGGCTGCCTGTGCTGCACGGTGCGCGGTGATCTCGTGAACACCCTGCGTGACATGATGATGCTGCGCCTACGCGAGGACGTACCGTCCTTCGACCGGGTGCTGATCGAGACAACCGGCCTGGCCGACCCGGCGCCGATTCTGCACACGCTGATGTCGGATCAGCTCGTGACCAATTATTTCCGCCTCGACGGGGTGATCACCACGGTCGATGCCGCGAACGGTGCCGACACGCTGGACAAACAATTCGAATCCGTGAAGCAGGTGGCCGTCGCCGACCGGCTGCTGGTGACCAAGACCGACATCGCCGATGACGAGACCCGGGAAGCGCTGGAGGCCCGGCTCGACGCGGCCAATCCGGGCGCGCCGCGGATCACGGTGCTCGACGGGGATGTGGACCCGGCGATGCTGTTCAACGCCGGGCTGTATGATCCGAAGACCAAGACTCCTGACGTGGAGGGCTGGCTACGCGACGAGGCCTACAGCCTGGATGATGAGCACGATCATGCGGACGGGCACGATCATGACCATGGTCATGACGTGAACCGCCACGACGACCACATCAGCTCCTTCTGCGTGACCTATGACAAGCCGCTGCGCCTGGACGCACTGGAGCAATGGTTCGACACCATCATGATGCTCAAGGGCCCGGACCTGCTGCGCATCAAGGGCATCGTCAACGTGGCGGAGATGGACCGGCCGGTGGTCATCCACGGGGTCCAGCATGTGTTCCACCCGCCCGCCGTGCTTGACGCCTGGCCGTCGGACGACCGGCGCACGCGGATCGTGTTCATCACGCGCGATGTGGAGCGCAAGACGATCGAGGACACGCTGACCTGGTTCTCCGATGAAAAGCTCCAGGACCACAAGAACCCCGGTGCGGGCGTGATGGGCTGATTCCCGACATGCTTCGAGACGCAGCCTATGGCTGCTCCTCAGCATGAGGCTGGAAAATGAACCTCATCCTGAGGATAGAAACTGGACCTCATCCTGAGGAGCCGCGAAGCGGCGTCTCGAAGGATCGGTTGTCCCGCCATCTCGCCTCGCAACCCGCCTCGAATTGCGCGATACTGGTTGCACAATCGTTAGGCATTTTCCCCCGAAAAGCGAGACTCCCATGTCCGACACCGTTCAGGTCGAGCGCCGCGACGACATCGCCATCGTGTCCCTGCACCGCACCGAGAAACGCAACGCGCTGCGCAAGGAAGACTGGATTGCCGTCGGCGATGCGATCGGCGCGCTGGGCGAGGATGACGACGTGCGTTGCATCGTGTTGCGCGGTGCGGGCGACGAGGCCTTCTGCGCGGGCGCGGACATCACCAATTTCGAGGCCGAGCGGTCGGATCGTCGCAAGGTGAAGGCCTACGAGGCGGCCACCGACCATGCCTTCCTGGGCGTGCGTAATTCGCGCCACCCGGTGATCGCCATGATCCACGGCTTTTGCATCGGCGGCGGGTTTGAGCTGGCGTTGGCGGCCGACCTGCGCATCTCGGGCGCGTCCGGGCGCTTCGGCGTCCCGGCGAAGAATATCGGGCTCTTCCTCGGCTACCATCTGGTCCAGTATCTGGTCGATGCCGGGGGCCGTGCGGTCGCGGCCGAGATCCTGCTCGAGGGCCGGGCGATTTCGGCCGACGAGGCGCTGGCGAAAAATCTCCTGACCCGGGTCGTGCCCGACGCCGAGCTCGAGGAAGACGTGATGAAGGCCGCGCGCCGGATCGCCGACGGGGCACCCCTGTCGCACCGCTATCACCGCGCGGCCCTGTCGCGGCTCGCCGACCCGCGCCCGATGAGCCGGGCAGAGCTCGAAGCCCAGTTCGATTATGCGGACAGCGAGGACTATATGGCCGGCTACAACGGGTTCAAGAACCGCGAAAAGCCGAAGTTCCGCGGCCGCTAGATGGCGAATGGTCTCGACCAGGCGGAAGACCGCCCGCCGACGATACGGTTGTTCGCGCTGATCTTCCTGCCGTTCGCGCTCGGCTATTTTTTCTCCTATCTCTACCGCACGGTTAACGCCGTGATCGGCCCCGACCTGGCGCTGGAGATGGCGCTCTCGCCGGGCCAGCTGGGCCTGCTGACCAGTGCGTATTTCATCGCCTTCGCGTCGGCCCAGATCCCGGTGGGTATCTATCTCGACAGCCACGGTCCGCGTCGCGTGGTGGCGGCCCTGTTACTGGTCGCGGCCATCGGCGCGTTCCTGTTTTCCATCGGTGAAGGGCTGTGGAGCCTGCTGATCGGCCGCGCGCTGATCGGGCTCGGGGTGGCCGCCTGCCTGATGGGCGCCTTCAAGGCCATGAGCGAATGGTACCCCGGCGACAAGCTGCCCCTGATGAACGGCTTGATCGTGGCCTTCGGTGGACTGGGCGCCATGGTCGCGACCGCCCCGACGGAGGCGTTGGTCAGCGCGGTGGGTTGGCGCTACGGCTTCGTCGCGCTGGCGCTGGCGACATTTGCGGTCGCCGTCACCATCTGGTTTGTCGCGCCGGAGCGCTCGCGTGCGGGCGCTGGCGAACCCATGGCGTCGCGCATCCGCGGCATGTTCTCGGTCTATCGCAGCGGCGTGTTCTGGCGGATCGCGCCGCTTGCTGCGTTGTCCCAGGGCGGTTTCCTCGCCATTCAGACCCTTTGGGCCGGGCCCTGGCTGCGCGACATTGCGGGGCTGGATTCCCGGACCGTCAGCTTCACCTTGCTGGCCGGGGCGGGGGGCTTCGTCATCGGCAACCTGGTGATAGGGTTCGCCGCCGAACGATTGGCGCGGCATAACATTCCGCCGCTGGTGACGGCGGCGGTGGGCATGGGGTTGTTCATCCTGGTTCAGTTTCTGGTGCTGTTTGAATGGACGTCGGCGCCGGGCCTGCTCTGGTTCGTGTTCGGCGCCACGGGGACGGCGGGCGTGGTGGTCTTCTCGGTTCTCGCGCGGGACTTCCCGCCGGAGCTGGCCGGGCGGGCCAGCACCGCACAGAATCTGCTGATCTTCGCGGCGGCCTTCGCGCTGCAATGGGGCATGGGTGAGGTCATCAATCTCTGGCCTGTGGCCGCCGATGGCGCCTATTCGGTTATGGGCTACCGCGCGGCGTTCGGCGTCGCGCTGGCGCTGCAGGTCGCGGCCTTCGCCTGGATGCTGGTTTGCCGACCGCGTGTGGTTGTGAAATAGCGCAAGAAGCGGGTGGTGCTGTGCGCCCCGGCCCCACAAGCTGCGCCCCGAATTCGAACTCGGGGATTTTCAGATGGTTGGACTGAAAACACGGCTATCGGGACTTGATGCGAACGCGTTGGGGGCTGCGCTCGACGAATGCGGCTATGCCTGCATCCCGTCGCTTCTGGGCGCGCAGGACTGCGTCGCGCTGACCAAACGCTATGACCGGGAGACCGGGTTCCGCAGCCATGTGATCATGGCGCGACACGGGTTTGGGCAGGGCGCGTACAAATATTTCGACAATCCATTGCCGGCGTTGGTGCAGAGCTTGCGCGGTGGCCTTTACGCGCCGCTGGCCGCGATCGCCAACGGCTGGAATGAATCGCTGGGTCTCGATGAACGTTTCCCGCGCGATCATGGTGCCTATTTGGAACACTGCCATGGAGCGGGCCAGACCCGCCCGACGCCACTGCTGTTGCGCTACGGGCCAGGCGACCACAACCGGCTGCATCAGGATCTCTACGGCGCGGAGGTGTTTCCGTTGCAGGCGACGATACTTTTGTCCGATCCGGCGCGTGACTTCACGGGCGGCGAGTTCGTCCTGACCGAGCAGCGCCCGCGCCAGCAGTCACGGGTCGAGGTGGTGTCGCTCAAGCGTGGGGACGCGGTGATCTTTCCGGTGCGCCACCGGCCCGTCGAGGGCGCGCGAGGGTTTTACCGGGCCACCATTCGTCATGGGGTGAGTCGATTGCATACCGGCTCACGCACCACGCTGGGCGTCATTCTCCACGATGCGGCATGATGCGGTGGCGGGTTTAGTCGTCGCCGCCTGAGGTGATCGGCGCGGCAGCCTGATTGCGCCGGAAGGGCTGTGCGACCTGGCCCACGAAGCTTTCGGGCATCGGCCCGTCGATTCCGATATCCGTCGGAGGGCGGCGGTTGGGGCAAAAGAAGGTTCGCAACAAGACATCGAACAGCATCAGGTTCTCACCGTAGTTGCTGTTGCCCTCCGCAGGGTTGCGCGAGTGGTGCCAGCGATGCACGGCCGGGGTGTTGAACACATAGTTCAGCGGTCCGAACCGCATCTCGATATTGCAATGGGTCAGCATGCCGATGAAGGCAGTGGTCGAGTTCACCCAGACGAAGACTTCCGAGGGCGCGCCGGCGAGAAAGAGAAGCGGCTGGCTGAGCAGGATGCTCGCCACGGTATCGACGACGTGGAACCGGCCGGTGTTGAAGAACCAGAGGCGGGACGCGCTGTGATGGACGGCGTGAAAGCGCCACAGCAGCGACCATTCATGGGCCACCCGGTGGGCGGTGTACATGCCGGCTTCGGAGATCACCAAGCCGAGGATGATCTGGAATGCCAGCGGCCACTCGCTGGGCCAGTATCCGCCACCCTTGCTCGCCACCGCCTCGGCGACCCCGATGGTCACACCGACCACGACCAGAACCTGGGCGGAGCCCTTGCTCACCAGGGTGTGGGCGAGATCCGGGCCCATCTGGCCATCATTTCTGAGCCAGCTGCGTTCATGGGGTAGGAGACGCTCCAGCGTGAACAGGCTCAGCGCGAGGCTGATGTAGATGATGTTGAAATAAATCGCGGAATGGTCGGCGGCGAAACCGAGCCAGGTGCCACAGAGGCAGGCCGCCAAGATAGCCGACCAAAGCACAAAGGTCAGCGCATAGCCGATGATTCCCCGCTGCGCAACGTCGCCCGTTATGGCGTCGGGGCCCCCTTCGAAAACGATACTCAACTGAAACCTCCGCAAGGGATGCGGCCGCCACTTGCGCCCTGATTTTCGGAACTCCCCATCGGGTTCTTTAGGTCACAAAATCGTGACAGTTTGGCAACCAATCCGGTCGGGTTTGTCGGGGGCAGTTAGTCTGCCGGGCGCACGATTACGGTGCCCTGCTTGGCGCCGGATTCGACGAATTCATGGGCCCCGACGCATTGATCCAGCGGGAAGGTCGCGGCGACGGTGTGCTGCCCGTGCCCCTCGGCCAGCCACGTCACGATATCCGTGCGCGCGGCGTCAATCGCTGCGCGCGGCACGCTGTGCAGGACCATAAACCGGACAATCGCGTTCCGGAGAGCCATCCGAAGCATCAGGTTTTGCGGGTCGCCGGAGGTGGCGTAGACCGAGATTGTGCCGCCTGTGCCGAGGACCTTGGCCGTCAGGTCGAGATTTGCCGCGAGATCCACTTCGACAACGCGATCGACACCTTGTCCGTTTGTCAGATCGAGGATCTGCTGCGCGGCGTCGGCGTCCCGGTAGTTGACGCTGTGGTGTGCGCCGCCGGCAATGGCGTGGGCGGCTTTCGCGTCCGAACTGACCGTGGCGATGACCGTTGCACCACCCCAGCGGGCCCACTGGAGGGCATAGTGACCGACCGCGCCTGCCCCGCCTGTCACGAGGACGGTCTTGCCGGTAACCGGGCCGTCGGAAAAGACATTGTGGTGGCCGGTCATGCAGGGGATGCCCAGGCATGCCCCCGCGTCGAAGCTGAGGTCGTCGGGCAGGGGGGCGACCAACCAGGCATCCAGCGTGATGAATTCGGCTGCGGTGCCGAATGCGCGGCCCTGTCGCTGGCCGTTGAACAACCAGACACGTTGCCCCACGTCGATATCCGACACCCCGTCGCCGACCGCATCGATGACCCCCGCGCCGTCGCTGTTGGGGATGATGCGCGGATGCTCCATGCCGTAGGTGCCGAGCCCCCGGCGCTTCACGTCGGCCGGGTTCACGCCCGAGGCGTGGAGCTTCACGCGGACTTCGCCCGAACCGGGCTGCGGAGAGTCCATCTCACCCTGCTGCAAGACCTCGCGGGCGTGGCCGAGCCCCTCGTACCAGACGGCTTTCATGGTGTTCCTGTTGTTTATTTCGCCGGTTGTATCTGTGCAGGTGAGTTTGCACCAGAAGGGGCCCCGTCTGCACTATCGGATGAGGTCTCGCCCCCTTCGCGCTAAACTGTCGGATCCCGAACCCAACCACCGCGATGCCCATGCCTGATTTCGAACTCCATCCCCAGCTTGTCGCCGACACGGTGTCGGTTGCCACATGGTCCCTTTGTGAGGTGCTGCTGCTCACCGATGCCAACTACCCCTGGCTGGTGCTCGTTCCCGCGCGCCCGGAATTGCGGAATTTCCATGAGCTCTCGCCCGACGACATGGTGACGGCGGGTCGGGAGATCAGCCGGGCAAGCGAGGCGCTGGTGGAGCTCTTCACACCCGACAAGATCAACGTCGCGGCACTCGGCAACATGGTGCCTCAGCTGCACATCCATGTGGTGGCGCGCTTTGCCGACGACGCGGCCTGGCCGAACCCGATCTGGGGTGTGGCGCCGGCAGTGGCTTATGCGTCGGACGCACTGGATGCGCGGCTCGCGGATCTGCGCCGGATCTTCGGGTGATCCATGCCTGCTGACCTGCCGGCGGCGCTGTCGAACTGGTTTGCGGCGCGCAACTGGGCACCGCACGCCCACCAGCTCGAGATGCTGGATGCCGCGGCGGCGGGCCGCTCGGCGCTTGTGATCGCGCCCACCGGTGGCGGCAAGACGCTCGCCGGGTTCCTGCCCAGCCTGGTGGAATTGATCGAGGCCGACCCGGCGCCGGAGGGATTGCACACGCTTTACGTCTCGCCGCTGAAGGCGCTGGCGGTGGACATCCACCGCAACCTCGAGATTCCCATCGCGGAAATGAAGCTGCCAATTCGTGCCGAGACCCGCACCGGCGACACGCCGCAATCGAAGCGCCAACGCCAACGACGCACGCCGCCCCAGATGCTGATGACGACGCCGGAGAGCCTCGCGCTGCTGCTGTCCTACGCGGACGCGCCGGAGATTTTCGCGCAATTGCGCTGCGTGATCGTGGATGAACTGCACGCGCTCGAAGACAATAAGCGCGGCGACCTGCTGTCACTCGGCCTGTCCCGCCTGAACGGCCTCGCGCCCGACGCGCGCCGGGTGGGGCTGAGCGCGACAGTGGCCGAGCCGGACCGGCTGCGAGCCTGGCTGTCGCCCACGCGCGATGCCACCGACGTGTCGCTGGTACTGGGCGAGAGCGGGGCGGCGCCGCGCATCGACGTGCTGGAGACGGCCGTCGAGATGCCCTGGTCGGGCCATATGGGCACCCACGCCATCCCCGAGGTGTATGACCTGTTGCGGGATGCCGGCACCACCATTGTCTTCGTGAACACCCGCGCCCAGGCCGAGATCATCTTCCAGGAACTCTGGCGCTTGAACGAGGATGGGCTGCGGATCGCGCTGCACCACGGCAGCCTCGCGCCCGAGCAGCGCCGCAAGGTGGAGGCCGCGATGGCACGTGGGGACCTGGATGCCGTCGTGGCGACATCTTCCCTCGATCTGGGGGTGGACTGGGCCGCCGTCGACCTGGTGATCCAGGTGGGCGCGCCGAAGGGCTCCACGCGGCTCCTGCAGCGGGTCGGGCGCTCGAACCATCGGATGGACAGCCCGAGCCGCGCCGTGTTGGTGCCGGCCAATCGTTTTGAGGTGCTGGAATGCCGCGCGGCGGTAGACGCCATCCGCGCCCACACCCTGGATGGCATTCCCACACGCCCCGGCGGGCTCGACGTGCTGGCCCAGCATATCCTGGGCACGGCCTGTGCCGGGCCGGTCGACCGGGACGCGCTGTATGACGAGGTGCGGACGGCCGGGCCTTATATCGAGCTGTCGCGCGAAGATTTCGACGACGTCTTCGGGTTCGTGGCCACGGGTGGCTACGCGCTGGGCGGTTACGAGAAGTTCCAGCGGTTATTCAAGACCTCCAACGGAACATATGAGATCACCAGCCCGGCGGCGGTGCGCGACTACCGGATGAATGTGGGCACGATCGTCGAGGCGCCGACCCTCAAGGTGCGGCTCGGCCGCGGCCGGGTGCTGGGCGAGGTCGAGGAGAATTTCGTCAACTACATGACCGCTGGTGACACGTTTGTTTTTGCCGGACGGCTGCTCGAATTCGTCGAGGTGCGCGAGACGAGTGTGATCACAAGGCCGGGAAGGGGGGATGCCCCGGCGGTGCCCGCCTATGTGGGCGGTCGGTTTCCCCTGTCGACCCATCTCGCCGACCGGGTGCGCACAATCCTGTCGGACCCGAAGAGCTGGACGGATTTGCCTGCGCAGGTCTCGAACTGGCTCGACGTGCAGCGCTGGCACTCGGTGCTGCCGACACCCGACGGCCTGTTGATCGAGACCTTTCCGCGCGCGGACAAGCATTACCTCGTCGCCTACAGCTTCGAGGGACGCAACGCTCACCAGACCTTAGGCATGCTGCTCACGCGGCGCATGGAGCGCGCCGGCCTGGGCCCGCTGGGGTTTGTGGCGACGGATTACGTGATCGGCGTGTGGAGTACGAAATCCTGCGAGGCTGCCGATCTCGATGCGCTGTTCGACGAGGACATGCTGGGCGACGATCTCGAGGCGTGGATGGCGGAATCCTCGATGCTCAAGCGGACCTTCCGCAATGTCGCGGTGATCGCCGGGCTGATCCAGCGGCGTCACCCGGGAAAGGAAAAATCCCGGCGCCAGGTCACGTTCAATTCGGACCTGATCTACGACGTGCTGCGCTCTCACGAGCCCAATCACATCTTGCTGCGCGCAACCCGAGCCGACGCGGGCGCAGGCCTGACCGATGTGCGCCGCCTGTCGGATATGCTGGCCCGGGTGCGCGGGCGCATCACCCACCGCCATCTCGACCGAGTCTCGCCGCTGGCCGTGCCGATCCTGTTGGAGATCGGCCGCGAGAGCGTCTATGGCGCGGCAATCGACGAGCTGCTCGGCCAGCAGGCCGAGGACCTTATCTCCGAGGCCATGGACAATGTGGGCACCAGGGAGCTGGGCTTCGATGCCGCCTAGGTGACGGGAACCGTCGGCGGCCAGACGATTTCAGCACTATTCCAACTCGACACAGGTTCCATCGGACGTATCGAAGGTCGCCCGGGCAAACACACCCTGTGTGGCGCGCTCCTTGGCGAAAATCATCACGATATTGGGTTCCATCTCAACGTTCTGGAGGCCCTGCTCGAAGTTGTTCTGCAGCGCCTGTACGGTCGGATCGTTCAGCGTCGCAGTGCAGGCCACAGCCATATCGAAGTCGGTGACTTTGACGTTCGATCCGCGCGAGGATTCAAAAAGGATACTGCGGCGGTAGGTTTCGCCGTTTTGCTGGACGTTGCCGTTCGCCAGATGCCAGCCTTGGAGTCTTCCAGGATAGGTGGGCAAAAGACTCTGTTCACCTTCCGCGATCTGGCACTTGCCTTGGGTCACGGTAATGGGTGCGGGGGCAGCGCTGATGGGCTGACCGTTCGGGGTGAGAATGTTGATGTCCACGCGGAATATATCTTGATCGCCGATTGTGGCGTTCGGGGCGTCCGGACGTGCGCGCACGATTTCCTTGCAGAAGGCATCGAACATCTGCGGCGCGGTCAGACCGCGGTCCAGTGGGCTCGCGACTTCGATTGTTGTTGCGACGAGCCATTCGGACTCGATCTCGGACCAGACGATGTTGCTGGCCCGCCACGTGCCGTCGAGCGTGACGAAGTAGTGTTCCGCATCGGCGTGAGCCGCCGGCGCGTGGAGTGCGGCGGCCGCGAAGATGAAGGCCGCGCACCACCCTGTTTGTGGCCGAATCATATTCCAACGCATGCTTTACTGCCCTCGCAATTGAATATCGTGTTTGCTTATTCACTCTAGCATGCTCGTCATGAACGGTTGCCCGCAACCCTCTCTTTAGTGATCCGAAAAACAATGCCGCCTGTGACACGAAGCACACGGACGACCGCCGACATACAGCTCGGCGGCCAACCAATCATTCTCGACCATTCGGGTGCGGCATGGCTGCCCGACAGTGGTGATCTTCTGGTTGCGGACCTGCATTTCGAGAAGGGCTCGTCGTTTGCCGCGCGGGGGCAAGGATTACTGCCACCCTACGACACCGCCGAAACATTGCGACGGCTCGAACGAGTCTGCGCACGCGTAAATCCAACGCGTGTGATCTGCCTGGGCGACACTCTGCACGATCTTGCCGGAGAAGCGCGGATGGCCGAGGGCGATCGGCAGCAGCTGGCGCGGCTGGTGGCGGGGCAGGACTGGGTCTGGATCGCCGGAAATCACGATCCCGAACCCCCGGTGGCGATGGGAGGCGAAGCGGTCCATGAGCTGCGGGTCGGTGACCTGATTTTGCGTCACGACATCGCGGCGCGGGATGACGCTTCGATCCCGGTGGGTGAGATCTGTGGCCACTTTCATCCCAAGGCAGCGGTTCGGGTGCGCGGGCGGCGCATAGCCGGGCGTTGTTTCGCGACCGATGGCCGTCGCCTCATCATGCCGGCTTTCGGCGCCTATGCCGGCGGACTAAATGCCCGCGAGCCGGCGATAGCCGATCTCCTGTCGCCCCGTTTCCAGGTGTATATGATCGGTCGGGCCGGGTTGTTCGCTTTCCGCCGCGATCAGCTGTTGCCCGATCCAAAGCGGGCGGTCTGACGTAACAAGTCGGCTTTCCCCGTTTATAAGTCTCCGCCCATGTCTTCTAATCATCCTGTCATCGTCTGGTTTCGCCAGGATCTACGTGTCGCTGACAACCCGGCGCTGGCCGCTGCGGTGGCGTCCGGGCGGCCGATCTTGCCGCTGTATATTTTCGACGAGGAAAGCCCGGATATTCGATCCGCAGGCGGGGCGTCGCGCTGGTGGCTGCATCACAGTCTGGATGCGCTGGCGAAGGATCTTGGCGGCTGCGGTTTGCAGCTGGTGCTGCGCTGCGGGGTCGCCGCGGAAGTGCTTGAGGGGCTGGTGGCGGAAACGGGTGCCCGTCAGGTGGTCTGGAACCGTTGCTACGAGCCCGGTGCGATCGCGCGCGACACGGCGGTCAAGGCGATGCTCCGCGACGCCGGTATCGCCGCGGAGAGTTTCAATGGATCGCTTTTGCTGGAGCCGTGGAGAATCAAAACCGGGCAGGGAGGGCCCTACAAGGTGTTCACACCCTATTGGAGACGCCTACGCGAGCTTTACCAGGCACCGATCGTTGTTGAATTGCCGGAGCGCTTGTCTCCTGCGGCGGTTGTAGCCGGAAATGATCTTAACGACTGGGCGTTGTTGCCGACGACGCCGGACTGGGCCGGCGGACTGCGCGAGAGTTGGCACGTGGGGGCGCGCGCGGCGCGGACGCGGCTGACGGCGTTCCTCGAAGACGCCGTCGCGGACTACCCGCGAGACCGGGATCGCCCCGATCGCGCGGGCACGTCGCGGCTTTCGCCTCATCTCCACTGGGGCGAGATCGGCCCACACCAAATATGGAGGGCCGCCGCGGCGTCGATGGAGGCGGGCGGCGCCGCGGCATTGGGTGCCGAGGCGCTGTTGCGCGAGCTCGCCTGGCGGGACTTCAATCACCATCTGCTGTTTCATTTCCCCCGGATCGCGACATCCAACTGGCGCGAACAGTTCGACGGATTCCCGTGGCGCGACGACGCGGACGGGTTGGCCGTCTGGCAGCAGGGCCGCACCGGCTATCCCTTGGTCGATGCGGGGATGCGGGAGCTCTGGCACACGGGCTTCATGCACAACCGGGTGCGCATGATTGTCGGGTCGTTTCTCATCAAGGATCTGATGATCGACTGGCGCGATGGCGAGGCCTGGTTCTGGGACACGCTGGTCGATGCCGATTTGGCGAACAATGCCGGAAACTGGCAGTGGGTCGCGGGGTCTGGCGCCGATGCCTCGCCGTTTTTTCGGATTTTCAACCCGGTGACCCAGGGCGAGAAGTTCGATCCGGTCGGGGAGTATGTGCGCCGCTGGGTGCCGGAGCTGGCCGAGATGCCCGACAGGTGGGTCCATAAGCCCTGGGCGGCCCCCGCCGACGTGCTGGCCGATGCCGGCGTCGTTCTGGGGGAGACTTATCCGACGCCCATGGTCGACCACGCCGCGGCCCGGAACCGGGCGCTGGCGGCCTTCAAATCACTCCGCAACGAGACCACGTGAATCCTCCATGGGGAGAGATGGGCAGAGACACGGGCTTCTGGCGCTGGTGGTCTAGTTTGTGGTGCGCAGTTCATGGACGAACCATAGGATCATCGTGAACAACAGGACCGCGCCGGCTTGATGGGCGGCTGCGGCGTGCAGCGGGACCACCAGCAACAGCGTGGTGATGCCCAGCGCAACCTGGAGCGTGGCCATCACCATCAGCGCGTTGGCGACCATGCGCGCCCGCGGGGTGAGCGCCAGCCAGCGGCTGCGCCACCACAGGGCCGCGACGGCGACCAGGCTGGTGATGGCCAGCACCCGGTGATGGAACTGAATCGTCCCATGATCCTCGAATGGCGCGGTCGGGTATTCGAAGTAACCCGGCGGCAGGATCGACCCATCCATCAGTGGAAAGCTGTTGAAGATCATGCCCGCGTCGGTGCCGGCGACGAACGCGCCCGACAGGACCGTCAGCGCGATCAATCCCAGAGCCAGCAGGGCCAGACGTCGGATCTGCGCACCCACCCGGTCGGCGATCGTGGCCGGGCTGGGAAGTATGAGAGAGAGACCGGTCCAGACGAGGGCGGCATAAATCAGGAAGGCGAGGGAGAGATGTGCGGCCAGTCGGTACTGGCTGACCTCGGGGATGTCGACCAGCCCGCTGCGCACCATGTACCAGCCGAGCGCGCCCTGCGCCCCGCCGAGTAGAAACAGCAGGACCAGGCGTGGCACCAGGGACCTTCGGACCCGGCCCCGGATCAGGAACCAGACGAAGGGCAGGAAGAAAACCAGCCCGATCAGCCGGCCCCAGAGCCGGTGCACATACTCCCACCAGAAGATGGCGCGGAACTCGGCCAGTGTCATGCCGGCGTTGACTTCGAGATATTGCGGGGTCGCCCGGTACAGATCGAACACGCGATCCCACGCGACATCGGAAAGCGGCGGGAGGAACCCCATCACGGGACGCCATTCCACGATCGAAAGGCCCGAGCCGGTCAGCCGGGTGATCCCCCCGATCACCACCATGGCCAGCACCATGCCGGCGCAGACCAGCAACCACAGACCTATGGCGCGATCATTGGCGCTGCGGTGGCGGGACGTAACTATTTCGATGTTGTCGGCTATGGTCATGATCTCGCGTCAGCTGCCCAACGAAGGTAGGGGCAATCTGATGCGTCATCGAGATGGGGGCAAGCCGCCGCGCCCATCGGTCGCAGGATCGCGACCGGTGAGCAGGAGGGTGTCGTGCGACCGTGTTCCTGGCTGCGGTCTACTCGACTGTCCAGGTTTGGCCGCGGCGCAGTAGCTTGTTCAGGTCGGCCTCGTCGGCGTCTTTGGTTGCCTGATCAATCTGGGCATGCACCGAGGCTTCGTAGGTGGGCGCCGGCTCGGCGTAGAGAACGCCGAGCGCCACCGGATATTCCGGCGGGTCCATCTGGGCCAGCATGGTCGCCAAACCGCGGTTGGTCTCGTCGTGGACGGCAATGTCGTCGACGGTGACGCCGTTTTCGCCGAGGGTCACCACTTCGAGGCGCAACTCATCCTTGTTCAGGATCAGGCCTTTCGACTTGTCCTTGCCGAAGAGCAGGGGCTCGCCATGCTCGACGTGAATCTGCATCTCGTCCTGAACGCTCTTCTCGGTGAAATGCTTGAAGGCACCGTCGTTGTAGACAATGCAGTTCTGGAAGATTTCGACGAAGGACGCGCCCTTGTGCTTGTAGGCGCGCTTGAGGACTTCCGGCAGGTGCTTCTGCAGGATGTCCGACGAGCGGGCGATGAACGTGCCGCCGACGCCGAGTGCGAACTGCGCGGCCGAGACCGGGTTGTCGATCGATCCGAGCGGGGTCGACGGGGACTTGGTGCCGATCTTGGATGTGGGCGAATACTGGCCCTTGGTGAGGCCGTAGATCTGGTTGTTGAAGAGCAGAATCTGCAGGTCAACGTTGCGGCGGATCACGTGCATCGTGTGATTGCCACCTATCGACAGCATGTCACCGTCGCCGCCGACGACCCAGACATCGAGTTCCGGGTTGGCGAGCTTTACGCCCGATGCCACCGCCGGTGAGCGACCGTGGATCGTGTGGAAACCGTAGGTCTCCATGTAATAGGGGAAGCGTGCCGCGCAGCCGATGCCGGACACGAAGACCGTATTTTTGGGGTCGGCCTCCAACTGGGCCAGCGTGTTCTGGACACCCTTGAGGATGGCGTAGTCGCCACAGCCAGGGCACCAGCGAACTTCCTGATCGGTCGCGAAATCGCGGGCCGTCAGTTTTTCCGGGGGGCTTTGGACGTTCATTCTACTTCTCCAGCCGGGCGCGGATTGCGTCTTCAAGCTCACCGATGAGGAACGGCTTGCCGTTGACTTTGTTGTGCCCTTCAGCGGGCAACAGGAACTGGTCACGCAACAGGGTGCGCAGCTGACCGGTGTTCATCTCGGGCACCAGGATCTGGTCGAAAGTGCCGAGAAGTTCTCCAAGGTTGCGCGGCAGCGGCCAGATGTAGCGCAGGTGAATCTGAGCCACGTCCAATCCCTCGTCACGCATGTTGTTGACAGCTCGGTTGATCGGCCCGTAGGTCGAACCCCAGCCGACGACCACCAGCTTGGCACCGGCCTCGCCGACTTCCACCGTCTGTTCCGGGATGTCGTTGGCGATGCCAAGCACCTTGGCCGCGCGCACGTCCGTCATCTTCTGATGGTTTTCCGGGTCGTAGGAAATATGACCGCTGTCATAAGAGCGTTCGATGCCGCCGATCCGGTGCATCAGGTCCGGTGTGCCCGGCTTCACCCAAGGGCGCGCAAGGGTCTCCTCATCGCGCATGAAGGGCTGGAAGTTTTCCGGGTCGGTGCGGAATTCGACGTCGAACCGTTCCGAGTCCGCCGCATCGGGAATGAGCCAGGGCTCGGACGCGTTGGTGATGTAGCCGTCGGTCAGGACCATGACCGGGGTCATGTATTTCGTGGCGATGCGGACGGCCTCGATGGCCACCTCATACCCGTCGGACGGCGTCGACACCGAAATCACCGGCATGGGCGAGTCGCCGTTGCGGCCGTACACGGCCTGATAGAGATCCGATTGTTCGGTCTTGGTCGGCAAGCCGGTCGACGGTCCCGCACGCTGCGAGTTGATGACGACCAGGGGCAGCTCGGTGGCGATGGCCAGGCCGATCGCCTCCATCTTCAGCGCGATGCCCGGGCCGGAGCTCGAGGTGATGCCGAGCGACCCGGCGTAGGACGCGCCGATGGCGGCCGCCGCCGCGGCGATCTCGTCTTCCGCCTGGAAGGTGACGACGCCGAATTCTTTCCACCGCGCCAGCTGGTGCAGCAGCGCAGATGCCGGCGTGATCGGGTAGGAGCAGAAGGCGATCTTCAGGTCGGCGAGCAGGGAGCCCGCGAGCAGCCCGAGGGAGACCGATTCCGCGCCGGTGATCGTCCGGTATAGGCCCGGTTCGATGGTGGCGGATTCAACTTCGAAGGTGCCAAGCTCGGCCGGCATTTCGGCCGTCTCACCAAACGCATGGCCCGCATTGAGCGCTGCGATGTTGGCCTTGGCGATGTCGGGTTGCTTGGCGAATTTGGTTTCAAGCCAATCGATCGAGGCCTGCCGCTTGCGCCCGTACATCCAGTACACGACGCCCAGCGCCCACATGTTCTTGGACCGCAGCGCTTCCTTGTTCGACAGTCCGAATTCCTTCACGGCCTCGACCGTGAGGCGGGACATGTCGATTTTGACCAGGCGGTAGCCATCAAGGCTGTCATTCTCGAGCGGGTTTTCCGTGTAGCCAGCCTTGGTCAGGTTGCGATCAGTGAACGCGCCGGAATCGGCGATCACAATGCCGTTGGGCTTCACATCGGCGAGGTTGGTCACCAGCGCGGCCGGGTTCATCACCACCAGCACGTCGAGCAGATCGCCCGAGGTCATGATTTTGCGGGCGCCGAAATTAATCTGGAAGGCCGAGACGCCGAAGGTCGTGCCGGCAGGCGCGCGAATTTCAGCAGGGAAGTCGGGGAAGGTGGCCAGATCGTTGCCGGCGATCGCCGCCGTCATGGTGAAGTGGCTGCCGGTCAGCTGCATGCCGTCGCCGGAGTCTCCCGCAAACCGTACGACCGCGGATTCAACTTCCTGGCGGCCTTCTTCCGACCGTTCGGCGGTCGCTACTTCAGACATCGGGTATTTCCTTCCCGTAAATTCGGCTTTGAATTCAGATTAATGTTCGGATGCGCGCAACCGTTGTTGCGCGGCGCTACATTCATCCGCCTGCATGTTCGTTTCAAGCATAAACTGGCACGTTACGAGCCCAACTAAGGTGTTTTGCCAATCAGTCAAGAGAGTCGATCATCGCGTCGATGGTGACAAACTTCCGCCGCGGCGCGCCGGGCTTCGCCGCCGCCACTTCCGCCGCATCGATCGACTGCCAATCCTGATAGGTCAATGTGCGCACCGACCGCTCGGCCAGCAAGGCCTCCAACGCCTCGCGCCCAGGCTTCGTGCCCTCCGCGACATCCTCAAAAATTTGGGTCGCGGCGATGTCGCCATCGGGCTTGTTGGTGCCGATCACGCCGGTCGGGCCGCGCTTGATCCAGCCCACGGCATAGACGCCGTCGCCGACCCGGCCCTCGTCATGCACGACCACACCATTGTCGACATCGAACGGGACGCCGGGGAACGGATCGGAGAAATAGCCGATCGCCGGGATCACGAGTCCGCATTCGATCTCGAAGAATTCGCCGGTCCCAACGGAACGTCCGTCCTCGACACGGGTGTGTTCCATGCGAATGCCTTCGACCTTGTCGCCACCGAGAATCTCGATCGGTTTTGCGTAGAAGGTGAAATGCACGCGTTTTGATTTGCCCGCAGGATCGACGTCGGGGAATTCCTTCATCGTCGCCAGGTTGCGGTCCTTGAGGCGTTTGTCGCGGTCGGACCATTCGCCTTCGACCTCGTCGGGAAGCTGTGCGGGATCGATGACCGGCTGGCAGTCGTCGAGCTTACCCATTTCGCGCAGTTCGACATTCGTGAACTTGGCTTCGATGGGGCCCCGCCGGCCGACCATGTAGACATCGGTGATGGGGGAGGCCTCGACAGCATCGGCGGCATGATCGGCCATGTCGGTCTCGGTCATTTCCTCCGGTGTCTTTACCAGGACCCGGGCCACGTCGACGGCGACGTTGCCCTGACCGATGACGACGACCGTGCCGGTGTTCAGATCGGGTTGCAGATCTGTGAAGTCGGGATGCCCGTTGTACCAGCCAACGAAGTCGGCCGAGCCGAAGACGCCCGCCTTGTCCTCGCCGGGGATACCGAGCTTGCGGTCGCGCGGCGCGCCGACGGAAAGGACGATCGCATCGTACATTTCCTGAAGTTCCGCGATGGTGACATCGCGGCCGACCTCGACATTGCCGTAATAGCCAACCCCGTCCTTCAGGGCCGTCTTCTCATAGACGCGTGCGACCTTCTTGGTCGTTTGATGATCGGGTGCGACACCGCCCCGGATCAGTCCGAAAGGTGTTGGCAAACGTTCGATGATATCGACGCGAACGTCCTTCTCACCCTTGAGCAAGGCATCGACTGTGTAAAAGCCGCTCGGCCCGGCGCCGATAACGGCAACATTGATTGTCATGATTCCTCCCAAGAACTCGGCAGGACTATATCCAAACCGATTGGCCTCTGCCATCCCATCTGAATGGTATCTGTGTGCGCGATTCGGTGGCATTGATCGATTGGCGCTGGACCTTTATCTCAAAGTGAGTATATGTTGCGTCCCGGTGGGTCGATTCCCACCGAATCCAGGGGAACGGAAGGGCGCGAAAAACGCGCCGGAACATGTCACCGATTGCACAGGAGATTGCGACCATGCTGCGCATGCGTATTCGCACTTATATGACCACCGCCGTTGCGGCACTGCTGACCGTCTTTTCGGCGTCGATCGCCAATGCCCAGCAGGATCCGATCCGGATCGGTGAGATCAACAGCTACACCGGCCCTTTGGCATCCTTCACGGTACCGTACCGGAATGGTTGGCAACTCGCCGTTGAAGAGATCAACGCCAAGGGCGGCGTTCTCGGCCGCTCGCTTGAGGTCATTTCACGCGATGACGGTGCCAAGCCGGCCGACGCGGTGAAATTCGCCGAAGAGCTGGTCCGCCGCGAGAAGGTCGATCTGATCGCCGGCACCTTCCTGTCGAATATCGGTCTCGCCGTCGCGGACTTCGCGCAGCGAAACAAGGTGCTGTTCGTGGCCGCAGAGCCGCTGTCGGACGCCATCGTCTGGGCCAAGGGCAATGACTATACGTTCCGCCTGCGACCCTCCACCTACATGCAGGCCGCGATGCTGGCCGAAGAAGCAGCCAAGTTGCCGGCCAAGCGCTGGGCGACCGTCGCGCCGAACTATGAATATGGCCAGTCGGCCGTGAAAGCGTTCCAGGATGTGTTGAAGGGCCTGCGCCCGGACGTCGAATTCGTCGAACAACAATGGCCGGCCCTGTTCAAGCTCGATGCCGGGGCCACCGTCCAAGCGTTGGCGCAGGCCAAGCCCGATGCGATCTACAACGTCACCTTCTCGATCGATCTCGCGAAATTCGTCCGTGAGGGTCAGCTGCGTGGTCTGTTCAAGGATCGCGATGTTGTCAGTTTGCTAACAGGCGAGCCGGAATATCTCGACCCGCTTAAGGGCGAGGCGCCGGAGGGCTGGATCGTCACCGGCTATCCCTGGCAGGCCATCGATGACCCCAAGCACAAGACTTTCCGCGACGCTTACCGCAAACGGTTCGACGACTATCCGCGCGCGGGTTCGATTGTCGGCTACAACACCATCCTGACGATTGCCGCGATGCTGGACAAAGCCGGGTCTACCGACACGGACGCGATGGTCGCGGCGATGAAGAATCTGGAGCTCGATACGCCGTTCGGCCCGATTACCTATCGTGCGCTGGACCATCAATCGACGATGGGCGCCTATGTGGGGCGTACGGCAAAGGTTGACGGGAAGGGCGTCATGGTGGATTTCCGCTATGCGAATGGTGCCGACTATCTGCCGGATGATGCGACCGTAAGGAAGCTTCGTCCCGGCGGATAAAGCCGGGCGGCGCCAGGCTGGGCTACGGCGCCGGAGGATGTGTTGAGCTTTATTGTCGTCCAGGCGATCTCGGGACTGGCCAGTGCCGCGTCCCTGTTCCTGATTGCAGTCGGCCTGTCGATCGTCTTCGGCGTGACGCGGGTGGTGAACTTCGCCCATGGCTCGCTCTATATGCTTGGCGCCTATCTCGCCTTCAGCTTCGTGGCCGCATTCGGCGATAGCTTCTTCGGATATCTGGCGGCGATGCTGCTCGCCGCGATCATGGTGGGCGTCGTCGGCGCGGTCATGGAAACCAGTTTGCTGCGACGGATCTACCGCGCACCGGAGCTGTTCCAGCTGCTCGCGACCTTCGGGGTGGTACTGGTGATTCAGGACCTGACCCGGCTGATCTGGGGTGCTGACGATCGCTTCGCGCCGCGCATGCCGGGCCTCGATGGGTCGATCAATATCCTTGGGCATGCGGTGCCCCAATATGATTTGTTCCTGATCTCGGTCGCGTTCGCTGTCCTGGCTGGCCTGTGGCTGTTGTTCCGCCGCACGAGATTCGGCGTGCTGGTGCGCGCGGCGACCGAGGACCGGGAGATGGTCGCCGCACTCGGCGTTGATCAGCGCTGGCTGTTTACCGGCGCATTCATTCTTGGTGCGACCCTCGCGGGGCTGGGGGGCGCACTGCAGATTCCGCGGCAGGCGGTGAGCCTGTCGATGGATCTGAACATCATCGTCGATGCCTTCGTGGTGGTCGTCGTCGGCGGCATGGGGTCGATCATGGGCGCCTTCGTCGCGGCGGTGTTGATCAGTGAGCTGCTCGCCTTCGGCGTGGTTATCTTCCCCCAGATCACGCTGGTGCTGATCTTCCTGGTGATGGCTGTCACTCTGGTGCTCAAACCCAGCGGCCTGTTCGGCCGGCCGGAATTCACGACTGCCGAGGACCGACGTAACCCGGACCCGCCGCTGCGTGCCGGGGATGGACTCAGCCGGATCTTCTGGTGGGGGCTGTTGGTGGTCGGCGTGTCCGCGCCCGTGATCGTCGGCGACTTCGCGGTCATCGTGCTCACGGAAATCGCGATCCTGGCGCTGTTTGCTGCCAGCCTGCACTTTCTGTTGTGGGGCGGCGGGCTGATCACCTTCGGACATGCGGCCTATTTCGGGCTCGGTGCCTACGGGTCAGGCCTGGCGGTGTTCCACCTTTCTCTGGGCATGGCCCCGGCACTCTTAATGGCACCCCTGGCGGGCGCGGCGGGCGCGCTTTTGTTCGGCTGGTTCTGTGTGCGTCTGTCGGGCATCTACATGGCGATGCTGACCCTGGCATTTGCCCAAATCGCCTGGTCGGCGGCGTTTCAGTGGATCGATTTCACCGGCGGCGACAACGGCATCCTGGGCGTTTGGCCGAGCCCGTGGGCGTCCGATCCCGTCGTCTTCTACTATCTGGCTTTCGGCGTGTGCGCGGCGGTTGTTTGGGGGCTGCGGCACGCCATCTTCAGCCCGTTTGGTTATACGCTGCGCGCGACTCGGGATTCCGCTCTGCGCTCTGCTGCGATCGGGGTCGACGTGACCCGGCACCGCTGGCTCGCCTTCACGCTGGCCGGCGCCGCGGCGGGCGTGGCGGGCGGCTTCTTCGCGTTTGCCAAGGGCAGCGTTTTTCCCGATGTCCTGTTTGTTTCCACGTCGGTGGACGGACTGGTGATGGTATTGCTTGGTGGCATGCAATCCCTGGCGGGGCCGATCCTCGGCGCGATTGTCTTCACCGAGATCGAGACCGAGCTGACCCGGCTGACCGACCTCTGGCAGCTGTTTCTGGGTCTGCTGATTATTGGCCTGGTCGTTGTGTTGCCCCACGGGCTGGCGGGTCTCTCTGCGCTTCTTCGTCGGCGGTCGTCATGAGCGTTCTGGCGGTTGAAGCACTGGCCAGGGCCTTCGGCGGCGTGCAAGCGGTCGGCGGCGTTTCGTTCCACGTTCAACCCGGGGAGCGTGTTGCCCTGATCGGGCCCAATGGGGCGGGCAAGACGACTCTGTTCAACTGCATCAACGGTCAGCTGCGACCCGACGCCGGCACCGTCCGGATTGGCGGCGCCGTCGTGACGGGCAAACCGCCGCACCGGATCTGGCGCTATGGGGTGGGCCGCACATTCCAGATCACCGCGACCTTCACGAGTATGACTGTCCTGGAAAATGTGCAGCTGGCGCTTGCTTCAGCCGACGGCGCGGCGACTGGTCTCGGACGCCGGCTGGGCAAGCGGTATCTGGCACAGGCGGGGGAGTTGGTTGCGCTGGTCGGTCTCGCAGCGCGCGGCGACGATGCGACCGTGGAGTTGCCCTATGGCGATCTCAAGCGGCTGGAACTCGCAGTGGCGATGACCAACGAACCGTCACTTTTGCTGATGGATGAGCCCACGGCCGGCATGGCCGCAGATGCACGTGGCGGCATGATGGACCTGGTGGATATGATGGTCGCCGAGCGCGGCGTCGCGGTGCTGTTCACCGAGCACGACATGGACGTGGTCTTCGGCCATGCGGATCGGGTGATCGTCCTCGACCGGGGGCGGTTGATCGCCGAGGGCATGCCGGACGAGATACGCGCGGACGAAAACGTGCGGGCGGTCTATCTGGGCAGCTTTGATGCAGATGAGGCAGCGGTATGACCGATCCAGCGCTGTGTCTCACAGGGATCGAGGCCTTCTACGGCACCGCGCAGGCGCTGTTCGGGGTCGATCTCGCGATCCCGGCAGGGGCGGTGACGGTACTGCTCGGCCGCAATGGTGCTGGTAAATCGACGACCCTCAAGGCGGCCATGGGGCTGGTGGATGTGCGTGCTGGGCGCGTGTTCGTCGGGCCGCGCGATGTGACGCGCGCGCCCTCATACAAGGTTGCGCGCGCGGGCCTCGGCTATGTGCCGGAGACGCGGCGGGTCTTTGCGGGACTGAGCGTTGAGGAGAATCTTGTGGTGGGAGAGCGTGTCGGAGAGGCTGGCAGCACCGCCTGGACGCGCGAACGCATATTCGATCTGTTCCCGCCGCTTGCCGGGATGCGCGAGCGTTTGGCCGGTCAGCTGTCGGGTGGCGAGCAGCAGATGCTCACTATCGCGCGCACCCTGATGGGCAATCCGCAGATCATTTTGTTGGATGAGCCGTCCGAGGGCCTGGCGCCGGTGATCGTGCAGCAGATCGCGGCGACGATACGAACGCTCGCGGCGGAGGGACTGACGGTCCTTTTGTCGGAGCAGAATGTGCGCTTCGCCATGCATGTGGCCAGCCGGGCCGCGGTCATCGAGCGCGGGCGCATTCTGGTCGAGGGCCCGATCGCGGAGATCGCGGCGGACGAGAGCGTGCGTGAAGCCTATCTGACGCCTTAACTGGGGTGCGTTAGTGGATCTCGAATGACCTGCTGACGTTTTGGAACCTGGCGGGCGCGATGATTTCGGTGTGCCCCACGCGGACAGAATGAAGCGGCCCGTCGAGATTCTCCGCCCAGAAATCCAGAAACTTGTGAAGCTTGGGAAACTCAGGCGGGTAATCGAGCTTCTGCCAGACAAAGCTCTGCAAAATGCCGGGGTGATCGGGCATGTGATAGAGGATTTCAGCGGTTGTCATCCGCCATCCGTTCAGCTGTAACGCGACGTCCTTTTGCATGTCTGACACCTCAATGTTTGATCAAACCGAATCGCCAAATTGCTCAAATTATCCGGTTCACTGGGTGTGTCGGCAACAAAAATCGTTTAACAACAATCTATTAGCATCGGTCGACCGAGAGTGCTGCCAATCAATACGGGCATTCATCGTGCAGGCGGGTGGCAAAAAAGTTCAATTCCCCTGTTCCCCGCGGGTTGACAGGGGACAGCCGGATCACTACCTGTCTGGCACTCACGCGGGTTGAGTGCTGGTAATTCGGCGAGACTGCGGAAAAATTCATATATTACAGGAGGATAAGGGGATGAGCTTTCGCCCTTTGCATGACCGAGTTGTGGTGCGTCGCGTCGGTTCCGACGAGAAAACGGCTGGCGGCATCATTATTCCGGATACGGCCCAGGAAAAACCTTCGGAAGGCGAAGTCGTCTCCGTGGGCCCGGGCGGCCGCACCGAAGACGGTAAGGCCATCGACATGGACGTGAAGGCCGGTGATCGGGTCCTGTTCGGCAAGTGGTCGGGCACGGAAGTTTCGATCGATGGCGAGGAACTCCTCATCATGAAGGAGTCCGACATCATGGGTGTCATCGAGGCCAAGAAGAAGTCCAAGAAGGCCGCTTAATTAAATTCCGAAGAAGGAGAACTTCAAATGGCTGCAAAAGAAATCAAATTTTCAACCGCGGCGCGCGACAAGATGCTCAAGGGCGTCGACACGCTGGCTGACGCCGTAAAGGTGACGCTGGGTCCGAAGGGTCGCAACGTCATTATCGATCGTTCGTTCGGTTCGCCGCGCATCACCAAGGACGGTGTCTCGGTCGCCAAGGAAATCGAGCTTGAGGACAAGTTCGAGAACATGGGCGCACAGATGGTCAAGGAAGTCGCTTCCAAGACCAACGATATCGCTGGCGACGGCACCACCACCGCGACGGTTCTCGCTCAGGCGATCGTCCGCGAGGGCTCCAAGGCCGTTGCGGCCGGCATGAACCCGATGGATCTCAAGCGCGGCATCGACCTGGCGGTCGCAGCTGTCGTGACCGACATCGAAAAGCGTGCCAAGAAGATCCGCAGTTCCGAAGAAATTGCCCAGGTCGGCCGTATCTCCGCGAACGGTGACACCGAAGTCGGTGATTACATCGCGGACGCGATGCAGCGGGTCGGCAATGAGGGCGTCATCACGGTCGAAGAGGCCAAGAGCCTCGTCACCGAGCTGGATGTCGTCGAAGGCATGCAGTTTGATCGCGGTTACCTCTCGCCGTATTTCATCACCAATGCCGAGAAGATGATCTGCGAGCTGGATAATCCTTACATCCTGCTCCACGAGAAGAAGCTCTCGAGCCTCCAGACCATGCTTCCGGTTCTCGAAGCCGTTGTTCAGTCGGGCAAGCCCCTGCTGATCATCGCCGAGGACATCGAAGGCGAAGCGCTGGCGACCCTAGTCGTCAACAAGCTGCGTGGTGGCCTGAAGATCTCCGCCGTCAAGGCACCGGGCTTCGGTGATCGTCGCAAGGCGATGCTCGAGGATCTGGCGACCCTGACCAACGGTCAGGTCATCTCCGAGGATCTCGGTATCAAGCTCGAGAATGTCACCCTCGACATGCTCGGCACGGCCAAGCGGGTCTCGATCACCAAGGAAGAGACCACGATCGTCGACGGTGCCGGCAAGAAGTCCGACATCGAAGGCCGGGTCAACCAGATCCGCGCTCAGATCGAGGAAACCTCATCGGACTACGACCGTGAGAAGCTGCAGGAACGTCTGGCGAAGCTCGCCGGCGGCATTGCGGTTCTCCGTGTCGGCGGTGCGACCGAGATCGAAGTGAAAGAGAAGAAGGATCGCGTCGAAGACGCGATGCACGCCACGCGTGCGGCCGTCGAGGAAGGCATTGTTGCCGGCGGCGGTGTCGCGCTTCTCTATGCGACCAAGGTTCTGAACAAACTTGAGGGTGATAACCCCGACCAGCAGGTCGGCATCAACATCATCCGCAAGGCAATCCAGGGCCCGGTTCGCCAGATCGCCGAGAATGCAGGCTTCGACGGTGCGGTTGTCGCCGGCAAGCTTCTCGAGCAGAAGGACACCGATTTCGGGTTCGACGCGCAGAGCGGTAAGTACACCAATCTGGTGAAGGCCGGCATCATTGACCCGACCAAGGTGGTGCGTGCCGCACTGCAGGACGCCGGGTCGATCGCTGGTCTGCTGATCACGACCGAAGCAATGGTCGCCGACAAGCCGGATCCGGCTGGCGGCGGCGGCGCCCCTGCGATGCCTGATATGGGCGGCATGGGCGGTATGGGCGGCATGATGTAAGCCAGTCCCAACCGGACAAGACAAAGAGGGCCGCACCGGCAACGGTGCGGCCCTTTTCTTTGCGTATCCTCGCCCTTCGAGACGGGCCGCCTTCTGCGAAGCCGGCCCTCCTCAGGGTGAGGTTCTATATAGTTCCATGTTTCCCTCATGCTGAGGAGCCGCCGTGGGCGGCGTCTCGAAGCACAGGTCCGGGCATGACGAGGTAGGGCTCAGTCTTCCTCGACGGCCCGGATGATGCCGGCCTGATCCAGATCGGCCCAGCCGCGGTCAATCATCTTCTGCCAGAGTTCGAGATTGGTGTTGAGAGACACCAGGTCGATGCCGACCTGTTCGGCCAGTTCGAGCGCCTGGAGGATGTCCTTATGGTGCACGGAGGCGCGACCATGGGGCTCGAACGCACGCTCGACCATGCGCCCGCCATGCAGGTCGAGGACCCGGGATTCGGCGAACCCGCCGAGCAACGCCTGCCGGACCTTGGCGGGGTCCACACCGGCCCGCTCGGCCAGGGTGAGGCCTTCGGCGACGGCGGCCAGCGTCATGCCGACGATTGCCTGATTGGCGGTCTTGGTGACCTGGCCGGCTCCCACATCGCCGATATGCGTGATGTTCTGGCCGAGGACCTCGAACACCGGCATCACCCGGGGCAAAACATCTTCGTCGGCCCCGATCATGATGGTGAGATTGCCGGCTTGCGCACCGACGGTGCCGCCCGAGACGGGGGCATCGACATAATGGGCGCCCAGCGCACGGGCTTCCTCGGCCCAGGCACGTGTCTCGCGCACCTTTGTGGTGCCCATGTCGATGATGATCTTGCCGGCAGACATGCCTGCGAACACGCCGTCCTCGCCGTGCAATACCTTGTCCACCGACGGCGTGTCGGTGACCATGATGAAGATGATGTCGCTCGCCACAGCCACTTCACGCGGGGTGGCGGCGGTGTTCATACCCAATGCCGCCAGTTCCTCGGCGGGTCCCGGGCTGCGGCTGGTCACGGTGACCGACGCACCGGCCGCAAACAGATTGCGCACCATCGGCTTGCCCATCAGACCGAGGCCGATGAACCCGATCTTCGTGCCGGTCAGTGCTGCCATGTTGCGCTCCGGGTCTGTCGTTAGGCGGTGGCGTAACGCGCGCGCGCGGCCCGCTCGATGGCTGCGGCGGTCAGGCGATCGATGTTGAGCGAATGGCGCAGCATCTCGAGCAACCGGAGCTCTTCCTGGCTGGCCTTCTCGTCTGCCGTCGCGATGTCGCAGGCCAGCACATAGGCGGTGTCGCGCAGGCGCTCGGGGAGCGCGTCGCGGATTTGCCCGAGTGCGACGTCCAGTCCGTCCTCATCGGACAGCAGGTCGGCGCAGTCGCGTGCGATGTCGGTGAGCTGCTCGGTGTCGAAACCGGAGAAAACGGGGAGTTGGCTGACCATCTCGCCGATCCGGCCGATTTCGGAATCGCTCATCTCGCTGTCGGCCGCGGAGACCATGACCATGGTGTAGACGAGGGCGGTCTGGGGTTCGATCATTTCGTATGCTTCCTTACTGGTGCGTTGGCTCGTTAAAGCGGCCAGGAGGTGTGGCGTCAAGCGGTCTTCGGTGGGATCACTCAAAGTCCGTATCGACAGGTCTTCGGACCCCCAATAGGTTGGTCCTATGTCTGCCGTAATCAATGTCGCCGTACCGGTTTTTGCGATCATGCTCGCCGGCTATCTCGCCGGGCGGTTTCGCATTCTCGGGGAATCGAGTTCCGAGGCGCTCAATGCCTTCGTTTATTGGTTTGCCCTGCCGCCGGTTCTGTTCCTGTCGATGGCCAGTGTTCCGATCGGTGAAATCTTCAACTGGCCGTTCATCTGGACCTTACTGAGCGGGATGGCGCTCGTTGCGATCCCGTCGGTCATCCTCGCCCGTTTCATATTTCGCAATAGCTTGGGCGGTGTCACCCTGCATGGCCTGACCGGGATTTTCGCCAACACCGGTTATATGGGCATCCCCCTGTTTCTGGCCGCGTTCGGCCCGGATGGTGCGTTGCCGGCCGTGATCGCCACCGCCGTCAACAACGCGGTGCTGTTGGGGCTGACGATCCTTCTGATCGAAATGGACGGCGGCCGCGGGTCGTCGCCATTCCGCCTGTTTTCGAACGCTGTTGGCGCCGTTGTGCGGGGTCCGCTGTTTTTGGCGCCGCTGGCCGGCATCCTGTGGTCCTGGTCTGGTCTCGGCCTGCCCGAGCCGGCCGCCAATTTCTTCTCGTTGATGGGGGCGGCGGCCGCGCCGTGCGCCTTGTTCGCGATGGGGCTGTTCATGGTCGGAAAGCCGATCACCAGCGGTGCATCAGAGGTCGGCTGGCTGGTGTTCGTGAAGCTGCTGGCTCAGCCGCTCATCACCTGGTGGCTGGCTGTTGCGGTTTTCGACCTCGATTTTGAAATGACGCGTGGTGTCGTTTTGATAGCCGCGCTGCCGACCGGCGCTCTCGCCTTTATCGTTGCTCAGAAGTACGGAATCTTCGTGCAGCGATGCTCGGCGGCGATCCTGGTCTCGACGGTCCTGTCTGTCGTGACCGTCAGCGCGTTGCTGGCCTGGTTCGGTACGGGCTAGCTCGCCAAAAAATCTTCCGTGGCCTCAATCGCATCGACGAGCCCGACCCGTTCGGGCACGACCTCTTCGGGGAAGGCGCCGAACAGCCGGGTGGGTGTCGCGGCATCGAGGATCACGAACACGCCCTTGTCACCCTTGCGGCGGATCAGCCGGCCATAGGCCTGGGCCAGGCGTAAACGCGCGAGAAGGTCATCATGGCTGCGGCCGCCGAACGCCTCGCGCCGGGCGCGATGCAGGATCGTCGGGCGCGGCCAGGGAATTCGGTCGAAGGCGAGCATGCGCAGTGAGCGCCCCGGCACGTCGACCCCGTCGCGCACGGCGTCTGTCCCCAAAAGGCAGGCGTCGGTCTCGGCGCGGAAAATGTCGATCAGCGTGGCCACGTTCAGGGAATCCACATGCTGGGCATAGAGCGGCAGGCCCGCGGCATCGAGCGCGTCGGCCATCCGTGCATGGACCTGGCGCAGCCGGGCGATCGAGGTGAACAGGCCCAGCCCGCCGCCGCCCGATGCGACGAACAATTCGCGCATCGCCGCCGCCATCTGGTCGGCGTCGTTGCGGCGCACGTCGGTGACCACGAACACGCGGGTCTGCGCGGCATAGTCGAACGGAGAAGCGACCCGGGCATGCACCGCTGGTGCGGGAAAATGCAACGCGCCCGTACGCGCGTCGGCGCTCGCCCAGTCGGTGTCTGTGTCGCCGGTGCGGTCGGTGAGGGTCGCGGATGTAAAGACCATGCCATGGGCGATGGGTGCCATTGACTCGGCGAAGGGCTTCGTTGGATCCACCCAATGGCGGTACAGGCCGGCGTCGAGTTCGCGGCCGTCGATCCGTTCGACCTCAATCCAGTCCACAAATGCCTTCGACGCGGGCTCGTCGACGGCATCCAGCATGTCGATCCAGGCACCGATCAGCATTTCCGCGCGCCGTTGCAGGGCGCGGGCGACCGCCTCGATCCGCACCCGCGTCGCGCTGTCGAGTTCGTCCGCGTCCGTGTCCAGCCGGCGGATCAGTCTGGCGCAGAGCTTGCGCAAGGGGGTGGCGAGGGCAACCAGATGTTCGCGCAGCGCGGCCGCGGCATCCGGCATACCGTCGGACGGAGGGCGCACTTCGGTTTCGAGCGAATAGGGGCCGTCACCCGACTTGGCGCGCGCGAACACCTGCTCGCGCACCTCGGCCAGGAAGGATTCTGCCGGGCCTTCGGTCATCGCGCCTGACAAACGATTGAGCCAGCCCGGCGCGGGCAGGACCTGGGCGGCGTCCAGGGCGGCGGCGAGAGCATCGGCAGCATCGGTGTCGTCCGCGGCGATCAGGTCCTCTGCACGCTCGCGCAGGCCGCGTGAGCGCCCGCCGGGCCGGCGGCGCCCGCTGCCCTCATTGCCGAGCAGCCAGCGGCGCAGCTCGGCCATCTCGCGGCCGCTCAGATGTGCTGCGAACGCAGAATCCGCCGCGTCGAAAATATGGTGCCCCTCGTCGAACACATAGCGCGAGGGAATGTTGGCATCATCGCCGCCGCCGAGCGCGGCCTGGATCATCACCAATGCATGGTTCGCAACGACGAGCCGCGCCTTGCGCGCCTTGCGCACGCTGTGCTCGACGAAGCAGCGATTATAGTGGCTGCAGGCCGAGTAGATGCACTCGCCGCGCCGGTCGGACAGGCCGAGGGTCGCCGGCACCCCGACGAGATCGACCAGCCAGGCCGGGAAATCTCCGCCCAGATCACCATCACGTGTGGCCTGCACCCAGCGCGCGGTCAGCGCCACGCCGAGTGCGTTGCGGCGCTGGAGCGTGGTAAAGCGCCCGGCCGCATCCTCGAGGTTCAGCAGGCACAGATAGTTCTCACGGCCCTTGCGAATGACGACATGACGCGCCTTTTCGTCCGGGTCGGGATAGAGGCGACTCAGCTCCTGATCGATCTGCTGCTGCAGGTTACGGGTGTAGGTGCTGATCCAGACGGGCCCGGCGTTTTTCTCCGACCAGATACTGGCCGGAGCGATGTAGCCCAGCGTCTTGCCGGTGCCCGTCCCCGCTTCGGCGAGGACGATGTTGGGGGTTTCCGGCGCGGGCCGCGGGGCGAACGCCGCCGCTGTCGCCGCCGCATAGTCACGTTGACCTTCCCGGCTTTCGGCATCGCCGCCCAGCAGCAACGCCAGCCGGTCACGCGCCTCATCTGCGGTGACGGGTTCGTTGCCGGGGGGTGGTTCGGGCGCGGTCTCGCCCCATTCGGGCACCTCGCGCCAGACGGCGAGCGCACTGCTGACACGGGCATCGCTGTTGTCGGGCCAGCCCGTCGTGTCCAGTGCGGCCAGCACGAAGGGTGCCCACAGCCAGCCGGCGCGTTGCAGCGCACGCGCAATGCCGGCGGCATCCTCATAGCCCTGGCGGTCTTCGGCCAGATCGGTGAGCAGGCTGTCGGCGATGGCGATCAGCGCATCGGCATCGTCGGCTTCCGGGGCCTCGGCGATGCCAAGTGTGCGCGCGAGCCCCTGAATGGTGGGCAGCGTGAATTCGGCCGGGCGCACGAAGGCGAACAGTTCGAGCACGTCATACCCATCGATATGATCGGTCCCGAGGCGGCGCGCGGTGGCCGGCCCGTGGCAAAGTACGGGAGGTTGTGCGCGTGCGCGGCGGACGGCCTCCTCGCCGCCCAGCGCCTCGCGTGAACCGTCGGCGCCACGCCATGTCGCGAAGCTGCGCGCGGCGACGAGCGCGGGCAGGTCGACGGCGCGGACGTCATGGGGAGGGAAGGGTGGTTCACTCATCGCAGGAGACTACCGGGGACGCCCCGAATCCCTAAAGCTTTGTGCGTAAACGAGACGTATTTGGTGAAAATCGCATTTGATACTGCGTGACCCGGTAGGGCGTTTGCACCACATCTATGGGGCAATTCGCACCCGTATTCGGAGGCGAAACCGATTGTCCCAGGAGGGGACGAGGCCAGGACGGCCTAGAGTGGAGCAAGGATAATGGATCTCAGTTCCATGAGTCAGGTATCGACGTTGGTCGCGGTGCCGGCGCGTACCCCATCGGCAAGCCCCGCTGCCGATGCGCCGGCACCCGCGTCCGACACGGCCGAAGATGGCTCGGGCAATCAGAATTCCGGCGCCTATCCCGGTGAGCCGGTCGATCAGGTGGAGGTTTCACAATCTGCGGGGCCTGCGCCGGAACCGTGGGTGGACCGCACGCCAACCGAACCGTTGGTGGATCGTTCGTTCCCGGTGTCCGACCGTGTGGAACGCCTCGATTTCAAGGTGTGAGGCAGCGCGCGCCCGAAGAGGGGCCTGTTGACCTGATTCCGGACCGCGCCTAGGTTCCGCCGCACCAAACTTGGCAGGCGAATACGGGCATATGGCAAACGATCAAGACATGCTTCTGGCGGCAAAGGCGTGGCCATTCCAGGAGGCGCGGACGATCCTCGACCGCCTGGGTGGACCCGGTGCCGCGCAGACGCCGGAGAAGGGCCACGTGCTGTTCGAGACGGGCTACGGCCCGTCGGGGCTGCCCCATATCGGAACCTTCGGCGAGGTGGCGCGAACCACGATGGTGCGCCATGCCTTTAGCCAGATGTCGAACATTCCCACGCGCCTGATCGCCTTTTCCGACGACATGGACGGGCTGCGCAAGGTGCCCACGAACCTGCCCGAGCAGGCGATGCTCAACAGCCATCTCGGCAAGCCGCTGTCGGCGGTGCCCGATCCGTTCGGCACCCATGACAGCTTCGCCGCCCACAACAATGCCCGTCTGCAGGCCTTCCTCGACACCTTCGGCTTCGAGTATGAGTTCTATAGTTCGACCGAGTGCTACCGGGCCGGCCTGTTCGACGACACGCTGTGCGCGATGCTGTCCCATTATGATGCGATCATGGGCGTGATCCTGCCGACTCTCGGCGCGGAGCGGCAGGCGACCTACAGTCCCTTCCTGCCAGTCTGCCCGCGCACCGGCGTGGTGCTGCAGGTGCCCATGGAAATGACGGACCCGGCGGCGGGCACGGTCACCTACAAGGATCCCGAGACCGGAGAATTGGTCGAGACGCCGGTCACTGGGGGGCATTGCAAGCTGCAATGGAAGGCCGACTGGGCGATGCGCTGGGCGGCACTGTCTGTCGACTATGAAATGTCGGGCAAGGATCTGATCGATTCCGTGAACCTGTCGGGGAAAATCTGCCGTATTCTCGGCGCCAAACCTCCTGCGGGGCTGACTTATGAGCTGTTCCTCGATGAGAATGGCGAGAAGATTTCCAAGTCGCGGGGCAACGGGCTGACGATCGAAGAATGGCTCACATACGGGCCACCGGAGAGCCTGTCCCATTACATGTTCGGCAAGCCGAAGTCCGCCAAGCGCCTGCATTTTGATGTGATCCCGAAGTCGGTTGACGAGTATCTGACCAATGTCGCGAAATATCCGGGCCTGGACCCGGACAAGCAGCTCGAGAGTTCCGCCTGGCACATCCATACCGGCGACGTTCCGGCTGCAGGCGCCGATCTGTCCTTTGGGGTTCTGCTGAACCTGGCCGGGGCCTGCAACTCGGAAGACCCGCAGGTCTTGTGGGGATTCATCGAAGGCTATGCCGACGGTGCCACGCCGGAGAACAGCCCGTTCCTCAACCGGCTTGTCGGACACGCGATCGCCTACTACCGCGACTTCGTCAAACCTTCGAAGCAGTACCGCGCGCCCGACGACAAGGAGCGCGCTGCATTAAGCGATCTTGCTGATCGGTTCGCCGCGATGCCCGCCGGTGCGGACGCCGAGGCGCTGCAGAACGAGGTCTATGCCGTCGGCAAGGACCATGAATTCGAACCGCTGCGTGACTGGTTCCGGGCGTTGTATGAAGTTCTGTTCGGCCAGAGTCAGGGCCCGCGTTTCGGCTCATTCGCCGCACTCTATGGCCGGGATGCGACGGTCGATTTGCTGCGCCGGGCGCTGGCAGGCGAGGATTTGAGCGCCGCGTAGGCGGCAGCACCGGCCCTGATCCTTCGAGACGCGCCGTCTTCTTCGAAGCCGCCCCTCCTCAGGATGAGGGCTTTTTGTGCCTCGTGAATCACCTCATGCTGAGGAGCCCGCCATGGGCGGGCGTCTCGAAGCATGCAGCGGAAACCTAAGTCTTCGCGTGGGCGAAGTCCCGGTAGAGCTCGCGCGCGCGGCGATAGACCGGCCCCGGCTGCAGGCGCCGGTCTTCATACCGGATCACCGGCTGGACCTTGCCGTAATTCCCGGAATTGAAGATTTCGTCGGCCTCCAGTAACTCCCCGGCCTCGATCGTTCGCTCCTCGACCTGCAAACCGTCGTCGCGCATCAGCCCGATGAGGCGCTGGCGGGTGATGCCGTTGAGGAAGGAGCCGTTCGGCACCGGCGTGATCGCCACGCCGTCCCGCACGATCCAGATATTGGCCGTGGCGAACTCCGCGACATGGCCCAGCGCGTCACACATGACCGGGTTGTCGAAGCCCCGGTCGCGCGCGTCGATGATCGCGCGGGACGAGTTGGGATAGTGGCAGGACGCCTTGGCGTCGGTCGGTGCGAGCTCGGGCCCGGGCCGTCGATAGGGGCTGAGGCAGCAGGAGAACCCGTCACCGGTGGGCATCGGCGCCTCGAACACCGTTAAAACAAACCTTGTGCTGTCGGGATCCGGGGCGAGCAGGCCGATGCCGGCGTCGGCATAGAGCAGCGGGCGGACGTAAAGCTCGGCGTCGTTGCCGAACTTCGCGATACCGTCCAGTGCGACCTGTCGGATGTCGTCGGCTGACAGGGGCGACTTCAGATACATCGCCGCTGCAGAATTGACGACCCGCTGGCAGTGCCGGTCCAGGTCGGGCGTGACACCCTCGAAGGCGCGCGCGCCGTCAAAGGCGATCGAGCCGAGCCAGATGGCGTGGGACGTGGCGCCGATCACGGGCACGTTGCCGTCATGCCAGTCGCCGTCGATATAGGTGATTGCGGTCAAGGCCCGCTCCGGATTGTCAGGCGCGAATTGCGAAGCGCAAGGATAGCGCCAACTCTCGGACGGGCGCGAGCCCTGTCTTTGGGTGAGTCTTTATGCGGGGTCTTTACCCAAGAGGGCCGCGAACGCATATTCCGCCCATGGCGATACTCAAGATAGCCCGCATGGGGCACCCGATCCTACGCGCCCGCGCGACTGACGTCCCCGACCCGACCGCACCCGAGGTTGCGCGCCTGGTCGATGCGATGATCGAGACGATGGACGACGCCGACGGGACCGGCCTGGCCGCGCCCCAGGTGCACATGCCCTGGCGCATCGTGGTCTACAAGGTCGAGGCCGACCGGGTCGCCGATGAAGCCGATGAGGAAGAAGAAGGCGAAGACGGCGGTATCCCGTTGACGGTCATGGTCAATCCCGTGGTGACGCCGGTCGGCGAAGACACGAACATGGGCTTCGAGGCCTGCCTGTCGGTGCCCGGGATGGCCGGCGTGGTGCGCCGGTTCAACCAAGTCCATGTGACCTATCAGACCCTTGCGGGTGAAGACATCGCCTTTGATGCCGAGGGCTTCCATGCGCGGGTGATCCAGCATGAGTGTGACCATCTCGATGGCATACTTTATCCCAGCCGGATCGAGGACATGTCCCAGTTCGGCTTCGTCGAGGAGCTGAGCCGCGGCCAGGTTGAGGTCGACGAGGCAGATGATGACGACTGACGCGCCAAAGGACACGCAGCTGCAGGATACGCGGCGCGCGATTCTCGACGCCGTTCTGCCGCATGTCCCGTTTGACGGGTGGTCGGAGAAATCTCTTAAGCAGGCCGCAGCGGATGCCGATCTCGACCCGGCGGAAGTGAAGCTGGCCTTTCCCGGCGGGCCAACCGGGGCGATCGCGTTTTGGAGCGAAGAGGCCGACCGGGCCTTGGCCGCGGCATATGCCGATCAGGACGGCGACGAAATGCGCTTCCGCGAGCGGATCACGTTCCTCGTGCGGGCCCGGATCGGGGCCGTCGCCGACCACCGCGAGGCGGTGCGGCGCGCGCTCACCTACCTGGCGCAACCCCAGCACAGCGGCGCGGGTTTGCGCTGCCTTTACCGCAGCGTGGACGAGATGTGGTTCGCGGCCGGTGATCGGGCGACGGATTTCAATTTCTACACCAAGCGGCTCACCCTGGCCGGGGTCTATTCCTCGACATTGCTGTTCTGGCTCGACGATGAATCCGAGGACAGCGAAGAGACCTGGAAGTTCCTCAACCGGCGCATCGCCGGGGTGATGCGCGTGCCTGCGCGGAAGGAAAAGCTACGGAAGGCCGGGAAGTATCTGCCGAACCCGAAGCGTTTCGCGCGGCTGGTGTCGGAACGGTTGCGTGAGGGTGGGGTTGGCTAACCGGTAAACGCCGCGCCAAGTCGTGTACATGGCCCATCTTGCGGCCCGGGCGGGTCTCGCTTTGCCCGCACAGATGCAGGCGCGCCTGCGGGTCGGAGATAATCTCCCGCCAGGTCTCGCCGTCGTCGCCGATGAGGTTCTGCATCACCGCGTTGCAGCGCCGATAAGCTGACATCCGGGTGTTCGTATGCGAGGGCGTTCCTGTTACCGGGCCGCCTGCAGCCGCGTCACCGGCCGGTCATCGATCGCCATGTGTACCGCCGCTGCAACGAAACCGAGCGCGATCGCGATCCACCAGACGGCTTCGTAGGAGCCGGTCGCGTCGAACATGCGCCCGCCGAGCCAGACGCCGAGGAACGCGCCGACCTGGTGGCTGAGGAAGACGATGCCGAACAAGGTCGCCATATAGCGGGTGCCGAAGATCTGCGCGACGATGCCGCTCGTGAGCGGCACCGTCCCGAGCCAGAGAAAGCCGATGGCTGCGGCGAAGATCATGATGCTGGCCGTGCTCGGCGGCGTGGTAACGAATGCGAAGATCACCAGCGAGCGCATCGTGTACAGGCCGGACAGCAGATGCTTCTTGCGGTAGCGGCCGCCGAGCCAGCCGAACCCCCACGAGCCGATGCCGTTGCACACGGCGATGACGACCAGCGCGGTCGCCGCCAGCTTCGGTGTGAAGGCCAGGTCGCCGAGATAAGCCGGCAGGTGGACGGCAATGAAACGGACGTGGAAACCGCAGACGAAAAACCCGACAATCAGCAGGATATAGCCGGAATTACTACGCGCCTCGACAAGCGCCTCACCAAGCTTCTGCGCCGATGCTGTTTCCACGCTGGCATTGGTCATCCGCCGGATGACCAATGCCAGCGGCACGATAAGGCTGACGACACAGGCAACCGCTATGAGCGCAACGGGCCACCCATAGGCGGAGATCATCTGCTGGCTGAAGGGCACGATGAGAAACTGGCCGAGCGTGCCGCAGGCGGTCACGGTGCCGAGCCATACGCTGCGCTTCTCGGCGCTGACATTGCGGCTGACGATCGACAGAACCAGCGGCATGCCGGTCGCGGCGGCGGCGATACCGACCAGGAATCCGGCGTTTACGAACATCGCCAACGGTGAGACCGCTTGCGACATCAGCACCAGGCCGACGACGTAAAGCAGGCCGCCTGTCGCCAGCACGCGGGGGGCGCCCCATTTATCCGCGACGGCCGCCACGAAGGGCGTCGTCAGGCCAATGATGAGCGCCTGGCCGGCGAGCGCCAGCGACAGAATCTCACGCCCCCACCCCTGTTCGGCACTGATCGGCAACATGTACAGGCCGAAGGTCTGCTGGATGCCGGCGGAAATGACGATGACAGCCAGCGCACTGGCGAGAACGATCCAGGTCTGGCGACCCCTCGCGGCGCCGCTGTGAGGCATTGCGGTGTTCTCGTTCATTTCACGGCTCGATCCGCGAGCCCGCCAACGCCGGGAAAATTGTCTGCATTCATCCGCTGAAAACCGCCCCCAACCGCGTCACATGCCCCATCTTGCGGCCCGCGCGGGTCTCGGTCTTGCCGTACAGGTGCAGGCGCGCGGTCGGGTCGGCGATTTCGTCCCGCCAGGTCTCCACATCCTCGCCGATGAGGTTCTTCATCACCGCGTCGCAGCGGCGGGTGGGGTCACCCAGGGGCAGGCCGCAGATGGCGCGGACCAGCTGTTCATACTGGCTGGTGCGCCCGGCATCGATGCTCCAGTGGCCGGAGTTGTGCGGTCGGGGCGCGACCTCGTTGACGAGCACGTCGCCCCCGGCCGTGACGAACATTTCTACCGCCAGCAGGCCCACCACGCCGAGCCCCTCGCAGAGCCGCGTGGCGATGTCGCAGGCCTTGTCCGCCGTGGCGTCGGGAATCGGGGCCGGCACGATCGTCTCGTCGAGGATGTGGTTGCGGTGACGGTTCTCGACCGGCACGAAGGCGGCCGTTTCGCCATTGGATGCGCGGGCGACGATGACCGAAATTTCCAGTTCGAAATCGATGAAGCCTTCGAGGATGCCGCCGCCGGTGTCCGGCCCGGCGCCGCTGTCGGCCCAGGCCCGTGCGGGGTCGGTGGCGGCATCGATCCCGACCTGTCCCTTGCCGTCATAGCCAAAGCGCACGGTCTTGAGCACGGACGGCGTTCCGATCTCGGCGATCGCATCGGCCAGCGCTGCAGCGTCGCCGACGGCGCGGAACGGTGCGGTCGCGATGCCCAGCTCATTGGCGAATGTCTTTTCGCGCAGCCGGTTCTGGGCCACGGCAAGGACCGAGGGGGCCGGATGGACGGGCGCGTGCGCCGCGATCCGTTCCAGGGTCCCGATCGGCACATTCTCGAATTCGAGGGTCGCCACATCGATGTGTGCCGCGAATGCATCCAATGCGTCCGCATCATTAAAGCTGCCGAGGGTCGTGACGGCGGCGACCTGTGCCGCGGGCTCGTCGGCGCTCTGGCAGAAGATATGGCAGCGATAGCCGAGGTTGGCCGCCGCGAGCGCGGTCATGCGGCCGAGCTGGCCGCCACCGAGTATTCCGATTGTGGCGCCCGGCAGGATTTGGGCGCCGGTGTCGTTCTCGCTCATGGAGTCAGGAATCGCTGCTGGGGGTATCGGCCACGGCGTCGGTCTGGCGGGCCCGCCAGGCATCCAGTGCGGTCGTCACATCGGCATCCCCGAGGCCGACCACGGATGCGGCGAGCAGGGCGGCGTTGACCGCACCCGCGCGGCCGATGGCCAGGGTCCCGACAGGCACACCTGCGGGCATCTGGACGATCGACAGGAGACTGTCCATGCCGGAAAGCGCCTTGCTCTCCACCGGCACGCCGAAGACGGGCAGGCTGGTCATCGCCGCGGTCATGCCGGGCAGATGGGCAGCCCCGCCGGCGCCGGCGATGATCACCTTGAGTCCGCGGTCGCGCGCCTGCTTGGCATAGGCGGACATGCGGTCGGGCGTGCGGTGGGCGGAGACGATCTTGACCTCATGCGCGACCCCGAGCGATTCGAGGGTTTCGGCGGCATGGCGCATGGTTTCCCAGTCGGACTGGCTTCCCATGATAATTCCGACAACCGGCGCATCGGCCATCTGCGTCTCCTTTGGGCTTCTGGCCCGGAAAAGCGGGGATTATAGGAGCGCGGACCGGTGTGGCAAGCGCGGTGGTGTGCATTGCGCCGGTTTGGCTGCAATGTGCAAACATTTGTTAACCACTTTCGGAATAGTGTCGAGCAGCGTATTTTTGTGGCATTCCAGTTGTTTGCCGGTATTTGGTATTCCCTCGGTAGGGTTTGGATGAAGATCGAACGCACGCAGACCGGCCGCACAAACGCGGCGAAACCAGTTCGCGCCCCGGAGCAGGCGGCGCAGGCGGCGCAGGCCTATGGTGCTACGGGTGCCGGTCCGGCCGGCGCGCCGGCGCCCCCCGGTGACGTGGCGACGATTGCCGGGCTGACCGAAGCGGACCTCACGCCCAAGGTGCGACAGGCACTCGATTTGCTGATGACGGAAGTTCAGCGGATGCGCGAGGAGCTCAGCCAGGCGCGGCACCGGATCAACTATCTTGAGAAGCTGGCGGACGAAGACACGCTGGTGCCGGTGGCGAACCGCCGCGCGTTTGTGCGCGAGATGAGCCGCATGGTGGCCTATGCCGAGCGCTACGGGTCCGGCTCGAGCGTTCTCTACTTCGACATTGACGGGTTTAAGGAAATCAACGATCAGCATGGTCATGCCGCCGGTGATGCCGCCTTGCGGCAGATCGCCGAGCTCCTGGCCGAGAATGTGCGTGAATCCGATATCGTAGGCCGCCTTGGCGGCGATGAGTTCGGGGTGATCCTCGCGCAGGCAACGGCCGAGGTCGCGGCGGAAAAAGCAGCGTCCCTTTCGGCATTGATCGGCGCCACGCCGCTGGACTGGGAAGGCACCGCCATCAAATTGTCAGTGTCCTATGGCGTGTATTCCTTCTCTGGAACCGAGGATGCCGTCGAGGCCTTGCAGCGCGCCGATCAGGCGATGTACGCGCAAAAGCAAAGCCGCGCTCCCTAAGGTTTCTGCGGCTCAGGCGATGATGTCGGGCAGCAGCTCGTTCTCGATCGTCAGGATTTCATCCTTCAGACCGAGCTTTCGCTTTTTCAGCCTCTGGACCTGCAGCTGATCGAATGGCTGTTCGTCGGTGATGCGCGCGATAACATCATCAAGATCACGATGTTCGGTCACCAGCTCGGTCAGTCGATGACGCAGGGATTCCTGATCCGATGTGGTGTCATCCGACAATTCAAGCGTCCGGTCTTGGGGCTGGCGAGGGGTCCGTCGCGCAGTATAGCAGCACGCGTTCCGGTTGGTGCGGCATCGTCAGTTCCCAAGCGACGGTGAATCAGCCTAGCATCGGTGTGTCATCATACTGACACCGTAGCTTCGAGACTTCGCTTTTAGACAGGGAGATATGTCACGTGCCGATGGAAGCCAGGATTGAAAACCTCAAGCGCAAGCATGCCAATCTGGATCAGGAAATAGGAGGCGAGGCGCAGCGCCCCATCCCCGATCAGGCCGCGATTTCCGAATTGAAGAAGGAAAAGCTCAAACTGAAAGATGCCATCACGAGTCTCGAGGAAGCCTGACCCGGCCTCAACCTCGAACGAATGTGCAGAAACGAAAAGGCGGCTCGAAAGAGCCGCCTTTGCTGTCTGGGTGTTCGCCGCAGTTTACTCGGCCGCGCGCGCGAGCTCATTTGCCTGATCGCGGAGCCTGAACTTCTGAATCTTGCCGGTCGATGTTTTGGGCAAAGGCCCGAACACCACATATCGCGGGCATTTGAAGCCGGCGAGATTGTCCCGGCAATGCTGGATGATGTCTTCCTCGGTGGCCTCGACCCCCGGCTTCAGTTCGATGAACGCGCAAGGCGTCTCGCCCCATTTCTCATCCGGCCGGGCGACGACGCCGACGGCAGCAACCGCGGCATGTTTGTAGAGCGCATCCTCAACCTCGATGGAGGAGATGTTCTCGCCGCCGGAGATGATGATGTCCTTGGAGCGGTCCTTGAGTTCGACATAACCATCGGGATGCCACACCCCGAGATCGCCGGTGTGGAACCAGCCGCCGGCAAACGCCTCACCGGTGGCCTTCGGGTTTTTCAGATAGCCTTTCATCGTCACGTTGCCGCGGGTGAAGACTTCGCCCATGGTCTCGCCGTCCTGCGGGACCGGGACCATGGTATCGGCATCGGCGACCATCATGTCTTCCAGGACCTCATAGGGCACGCCCTGACGCGACTGCAGGCGGGCGCGCTCTTCCAGGGGTAGCGCGTCCCATTCGTCCTGCCAGGCGCAGATGATGGCCGGGCCGTAAATTTCGGTCAGCCCATAAACATGGGTGACGTTGATGCCTTCCTCGGACATCGCCGCGAGCACGGCTGCCGGCGGCGGTGCCGCGGCGGTCATGAATTCGACCTGCTGGTCGAATGGGCGGCGATCGGCATCGGTTGCATTGACGATCATCTGCATGACGATGGGCGCGCCGCACAAATGGGTAATCCCCTTGGTCGCGATCGCCTCGTAGATGTTCGCGGAGTCCACGTTGCGCAGGCACACATTGGTGCCGGCCACGGCGACGACGCCCCAGGTGAAGCACCAGCCGTTGCAATGGAACATCGGCAATGTCCACAGATAGACGGGGCCGCCGGTCGCCCCCCAGGTGAAGACGTTGCCGATCGCGTTGAGATAGGCGCCGCGGTGATGAAAAACCACGCCCTTGGGATTGCCCGTGGTGCCGGAGGTGTAGTTGAGCGCGATGGCGTCCCACTCGTCATCGGGCAGCGACCATTCGAAATCGGGATCGCCCGTCGCGATGAACGCCTCATAGTCCATCTCGCCCAGCCTTTCGCCGCCGGGGCCTTCGGGATCATCGATGTCGATCACGATCGGGTCGACCTTGGCCAGCGCCAGGGCTTCCTTGATGACCGGTGCGAACTCGGTGTCTGTCAGCAGCACCTTGGCTTCACCATGATCGAGGATGAAGGCGATGGCCTTGGCGTCGAGGCGATAGTTCAGTGCGTTGATGACGCCGCCGGTCATGGGCACGCCGAAATGGGATTCGAGCATGGGCGGTGTGTTGGGCGACATGATGGCCACACAATCGCCGACGCCGATGCCGCGCTGACTCAGCGCCGAGGCGAGCCGTCGGCAACGTGCATAGAATTCCGCATAGGTGAAACTCGTCTCGCCATGCACCACCGCCGCGCGGGTGGGATACACCTTTGCCGTGCGGCGTATGAAGCTGAGCGGTGACAGCGGCGTAAAATTTGCCGCGTTCTTGTCGAGGTCGGTTTCGAAATGATTGGCCATGCTTTCCTCCCGGCGTCCGTTGACCGGCGCTAATTCTTGAACCTGGTTCTTGAACCCTAGTTTTTAAAAAGGGCGTCGGCGTCACCGCGCAACGATTCCCGGCTCGTTATTTCGGCCTCGGCGCGCGCGATCTCCTGCTTTGCATGCTCGATATAGGCTTTCAGTTCCTCAATCGATAGAGATTCGACTTTGATTTCCCTGAAATCGGTCTCGTGACCCTGGAATGTCGGTTGCAAATCGTCTTCCGAGCTCATAATCCCTCCCTGCCAATGCTGCCTGTATGTATTGCGGCTTGTCGTTGTGCATCAAGTTTGACGCGCCTAGATTGCGCCCGCAACCATCACAATGATTGAGACACGAAGCGGAGGCTGACCATGGCGTTGCCGGAAACGATGCGTGCGATTGAAATTTCCGAGCCGGGCGGGCCGGAGGTGTTGAAGCCGACCGAGCGCCCCATGCCGGTACCCGGTGATGGCGAGGTGCTTATTTGCGTCGCCGCAGCAGGGGTGAACCGGCCTGATGTGGCCCAGCGCAGAGGACTTTATCCCGCACCGCCGGGGGCGTCGGACCTGCCGGGCCTGGAAGTGTCGGGCGAGATCGTCGCGGTCGGGCCCGGCGTGGATGCCTGGACGGTTGGCGATAAGGTCTGCGCGCTGGTCTCCGGCGGCGGCTATGCGGAATATGTGGCCGTGCCCGGATCGCAGACCCTGCCGGTGCCCGAGGGCCTCGACATGGTCCAGGCCGCCGGCGTGCCCGAGACATTCTTCACTGTCTGGACGAATGTTTTCGATCGCGCCCGGTTCGCGGCGGGCGAAAAATTTCTGGTCCATGGCGGCTCAAGCGGTATCGGCACGACGGCGATCCAGCTGTGTAAGGCGTTCGGCGCAGAAGCGATCTACACAACGGTTGGCAGTACGGAGAAGGCGGCATTCTGCGAGAAACTCGGCGCGACGAAGGCCATTAATTACAAGACCGAAGCCTTTGAAGAGGTGATCGGAACGCTCACCGCTGACCAGGAGGGGGGCAAAGGGGTCGATGTGATCCTCGATATGGTGGGCGGCGACTACACCCCAAAGAACATCGCCTCGCTGCGGCCTGACGGGCGGATCGTGCAGATCGCCTTGATGGGCGGCGCCAAGGTGGAGATCAATCTCGCGAAAATCATGATGAACCGGCTGACACTGACCGGTTCAACCCTGCGTCCGCAATCTGTCGCAGTGAAAGCCGGCATCGCGACGGCCTTGCGCGAAAAGGTTTGGCCGAAGTTTGCGACAGGCGAACTCGCACCGGTGATCCACGCGACATTTCCGTTCGATGAGGCGTCTGCGGCCCATGAATTGATGGAAACCAGTACCCATATCGGTAAGATCATCCTCGAAATGTCATAGCCCCCCATGTGCAGTCTGTGCGCGGTGTGCTTTGCATTTCGGCGAAGTGCCGCATATATAGTGGCGCAACCCCCTCAGGGATGACGAATTGGGCCGTATCGGCCGCGTATGGCGCGGACGACCGGCGGAAGGAGAATTCATGGCACCTCCGTTGATGCCGAAGGCCACGGCAGTTTGGCTCGTGGAAAATACATCGCTGTCGTTCGCGCAGATCGCGGACTTCACCGGCATGCACCAACTCGAGATTCAGGGCATCGCCGACGGTGAGGTCGGGGTCGGCATGCGTGGGCTCGATCCCATGACGAACGGTCAGCTCGAATGGTCAGAGATCGAACGCTGTCAGGCCGATCCGGCCGCGCGTCTGACGCTCCAGGAATCGGACAACCCGGCGCCGGTCAAACGAACCAAGGGGCCGCGTTATGTCCCCGTGTCGAAGCGCCAGGACAAGCCCGACGGTATTGCGTACCTGGTACGCTACTATCCGGAACTTAGCGATGCCCAGATCGGCAAGCTGATCGGCACCACCAAGCCCACGATCACCGCCATTCGCGACCGGACCCACTGGAACTCTTCGCAGATCCAGCCCCGCGACCCGGTCACAATCGGGCTGTGCCGTCAGGTCGATCTTGATGAAGCGATAGAGAAGGGCCGCAAGGCGGGCCGCCAGCCCGCGGCAGACGATCGTCGCCCGATCAGCGCGGATTTGATCCCCGAAGAAGAGCCGACGCAGAGCCGAATCCCCGACTGGATGGCCGATGTGCGTATTGGCAGGAACAATCAAGGCGACAATTAAGCCTCTGTGATTAAAACCATTTCATGGAAACGGGGTCCGATTTCGGACCCCGTTTTCGTATGCGCGTCGCGCGTTAACCACTTTTTAGACTTTGCCTGCGATTTTGAGAGTGATGGCTCCTCCCATAGACCATCATCGGATCTTACCTAGGTCCTCTTTTTTGCCTCCCTGTTTGACTTCAAGCCGCTTCGGGACCCCCTTCCGAAGCGGTTTTCTTTTGCCGATACGGCCTGTGCCGGTTCAAGCCGGTGCCTGGTTGGGATAAGTTCCGCGACGAATTCCCATCGCTGCCGGACAAGACACATGATCGATCCCAAGCATCTGAAGTTCGCGACCCTCAGCCTGCATGCGGGACAGCATCCCGACCCCGCGACCGGTGCACGTGCCACGCCGATCTATCAATCGACCTCCTATGTGTTCCCGGATGTCGAATATGCGGCGAGCCTTTTCAACCTCGAGCGCGCCGGGCACATCTACTCGCGGATATCCAATCCCACGGTGGCGGTGTTCGAGGAGCGCATGGCGGCACTGGAAGGCGGCGTCGGGGCAATCGCGACGGCCAGCGGCCAGGCGGCCATGAGCCTCGCCGTGATGACCCTGATGGGCGCGGGCGGGCATATCGTCGCCTCGCGGAACATCTATGGCGGCACCCATAATCTGTTTGTTCACACACTGCCGCGTTTCGGGATCACGACGACGTTCGTGGATCCGCGCGATCCGGCCGCGTTCAAGGCGGCCATACGCGACGAAACGCGGGTGATCTTCGCCGAGACGATCGGCAATCCGGGTCTGGAGGTTCTCGACATCGCGGAGGTGGCCGACGTGGCCCATGCCGCCGGCTTGCCGTTGCTGGTCGATGCCACATTCTCGACCCCGGCGTTGCTCCACCCGTTTGAGCACGGGGCTGACCTGATCATGCATTCGGCCACCAAATGGATCGGCGGGCACGGGGTCGCGATTGGCGGCGTGTTGATCGACGGCGGCACATTCGACTGGGAAGCCTCGGGCAAGTTCCCGGGCATGACCGAGCCCTATGCCGGGTATCACGGCCTCGATTTTGCCGAGGAATTCGGCCCGGCCGCCTTCATCATGCGCGCGCGCGCGGAGGGGCTGCGTGACTTCGGTGCCTGCATGGCCCCGCAGACGGCCTTCTACCTCCTTCAGGGGCTCGAAACCCTGCCGATACGCATGGCGCGCCACGTGGCGAATGCGCAAACCGTCGCGGAATTCCTCGCCGGTGCCGGCGAGGTCGCTTGGGTCACCTATCCGGGGCTTGAGAGCCATCCCGACCACGCGCTCGCGCAGAGGCTTCTGCCGGATGGTGCAGGCGCCATCGTTACCTTCGGCGTCAAAGCCGGCACGGAGGGACCGCGGCGCGCAGGTGCGAAGTTCATCGAGGCGTTGGAATTGTTTTCCCACCTGGCGAATGTTGGTGACGCGAAGTCTCTTGTAATTCATCCGGCCAGCACGACCCATCAACAGATGGGCCCGGAAGATCTGGCGGCCGCGGGCGTGGGCGAGGAGATGGTCCGGCTCGCCATCGGGCTGGAGGACCCAGGCGATATTGTTGCGGATCTGAAGCAGGCGCTGCGCGCCTCACAGAAATAGGGGCGCGGTTATGGAGATGAATGTCGACGGCCAGGCGGTATTCGTGCACACGGGTGGTCGCCCGTTCGACCCCGATCAGCCGACCCTCGTGTTGGTTCATGGCGGTGGGAACGATCACAGCGCCTGGGGTTTGCAGACGCGATATTTCGCCCATCACGGCTACAACGTGCTGGTACCCGATCTGCCGGGCCACGGACGCTCCGGCGGTACGACACCGACCACGATCGACGGATTCGCCGAATGGCTGTGGCGTTTCGTGGATGCTGCGGGCGTTGAGGCGGTCCATCTCGCCGGACATTCGATGGGGTCTCTCATCGGGTTGGCCGCGGCCGCCCAGGCACCCGCACGCGTGGCATCGCTGATCCTTATCGGCCCGTCGGATCATATGCAGGTCCATCCCGATCTTCTGATTGCGGCAGCGGCCAATGACCCGGTGGCGTGGGAGATGATCACCGACTGGGGTTTCGGCAAGCAGGCCCACAAAGGCGGGCACCAGGCGCCGGGCCTGTGGCTGCGGGGTGGCGGTCGTGCGCTTCTCGCATCCTGCCCAACGGACGTCCTGGGAAGCGACCTGGCGGCGTGCAACGACTGGACGGGCGCGCTGGGGGCGGCGGCGAAGATCAAATGCCCGACCCTGTTTTTGATGAGTGCGGGCGACCGCATGACGCCGGTCGGCGCCTCCAAGGGACTACGTGCTGCGATTGTCGATGCGCGAAGCGAAATCCTGCCCGGCACGGGGCACATGATCATGGTCGAGCGGCCGAACGAGACGATCGATATTATTTCAGGTTTTTTGGGTGACATTCGATGAGCGACAAGCAGAGCGAACGCGACGAGCGGCGCGGCAACTACCCGCATTTCCTGCAGATTCCGACCCGCTGGATGGACAATGACGTCTACGGCCACGTCAACAACGTGACCTACTATTCCTACTTCGATACGGCGGTGAACGAGTTCCTGATGCGCTTCACCGGGCTGGATTATCGCAAGAGCGAGCCGGTGGGCATGGTCGTCGAGACCGGCTGTCGTTTTCACTCAGAGATCGCGTTTCCCGACGTCCTCGATGTGGGCGTGCGGGTGCGCCGCCTTGGCAACTCATCGGTGACTTATGAGATCGCGATCTTCAAGCAGGGCGCCGACACCCCCTCGGCGACCGGCCATTTCGTGCATGTCTATGTGCGGCCGGGCGAGATGAAGCCTATTCCCGTGCCCGATCACGTCCGGGCGGGGCTGGCGTCGCTTCTGATCGAAGGCTGAATGGTTGCAGGGTTTCCGGCCTAGCGCCCGAACATGGGCATGCCCTCGATCCCGGCGATGCGCGGCATGTAGCTGTCGACGTCATACATATTTGCCACATCGACTCGACGCTCGCCCCGGGTCGAAATGTCGGCTGGTGCCGTTGTGTAGTGGCCGTCCTGTACCGCCATCATGAGCCCGGTCCGACCTTCTTCGATGCAGCGCACGGCCATGGTGGCGTAGTTGCGCGGCACAAGTTGATCCACGGAATCCGGGGCACCGGCGCGCAGCAGGTAAGCCAGCGACTGAACCATCACGCCGACCCCGGTTTCTTGCTTCAGATGCTCCCCCACGGCATGTCCGATGCCGCCGAGCTTTCGGTGACCATAGGCATCCGGGTCGCCGGACTCGAACACGTCCTGCCCCACGGCCTGAGCACCCTCCGAGACGACGACCATGGCGTAATTTGAAGGGCTTGCCTGACGGTCACCCGCCAAAAGCGCAGTCATTCTGTCGAGGTCGAACGGTACTTCGGCAATCAGCGTGCGGTCGGCGCCGGCCAGGTAGCCGGCCATCAGGGCCGTCTGTCCGCAATTCCGCCCGAATAGCTCCACCACAAGGAACCGTTCGTGGCTTCCCACGGGGGTGCGCAGACGATCGATCAATTCCACCGAGCGCGTGACGCAGGTCGAATAGCCGATACAGTACTCGGTGCCATACACGTCGTTGTCCATCGTCTTTGGGATGCAGATGGTCGGCATGCCCTCACTATGGATGCGCGCAGCGTAGGACAGCGTGTCGTCGCCGCCGATCGCGATCAGGACGTCTATTCCGAGCGCTTCAAAAGCCGACAGGACATGATCCGTACAGTCCACGATGTCGGCCGTGGCGTTTTCCGCAGTTTGCAGGAACGCCGGCAGATCCGTCGGGCGCATCTTCGAAGGCTGGGTCCGCGATGTGTGCAGGATGGTGCCGCCGGAACGGTCTATGGCGTGAACACCCGTGACCGACAACGGCATGATGAATGCTGCTGAGCCCTCTGGATCGGAGGGATTGTAGTTGAGGGGGCCCGCCCAGCCGCGGCGGAACCCGGTGACCCGCCAGCCGCGTTGTGCGGCTTCGTTGACGACGGTCTTGATGGCCGGGTTCAGGCCCGGTACATCGCCGCCCCCGGTCAGAATTCCCAAGTGCATCTTTGTGACTCCTGTCAGGTGGCGCCGCCGTCGCACAGCGCTGATTTACGCGCTACCCCCAGAGGCGCTCCGAGGCGATTTCAGCGCCGCGGACCAGGGATTTGAATTTCTCGATGGCGATCTGCGGGTCGACCTTGCCGATCCCGGCGAAGGTCGCAAAGCCGCAGTCGGCGCCGGCCATGACCCGCTCCCGGCCCACCACATTGGCGTAGTTGCAGATGCGGTCGGCGACGACGCCGGGATGCTCGATATAGTTGGTCACGCTGTCGATCACGCCGGGGATGATGATCTTGTCGTCGGGCAGCTTCTTGTCCTCGAACACACGCCATTCATGGGCGTGGCGCGGATTGGAAGATTCGACCAGCATGCCTTGCGGTTTTGCCTTCATGATCACGTCGAAGATCGCCTCAAACGGGATGTCGAGATGGTGGGGGCCTTCATAGTTGCCCCAACAGATATGCATGCGCACCCGGTCGGCCGGAATGTTCGCGAGCGCGGCGTTGAGGGCCTCGATCTGCATCTCGGCATGTTTCAGGAAGTCCGCGTCGGACAGTTCGCGATACTCGGTGTGGCGGCCCATGGCGAGATCGGGACAATCGATCTGCAGCACGAAGCCGGCATTCGCGATCGCCTCATATTCCTCGCGCATGACGCTGGACAGGGCTTCGAGATAGGCATCGTCACTGGGATAGAACTCATTGTGCTGGAACACCGTGATGACGCCAGGCGAGGCCGCGTTCATGAAGAACTCGGTCGCGTTGCTGCCATTGGTGGCAGCCGTCAGATTCTCCAAATCTTTGCGCATGGGCTCGCGGTCGCGGATGACGACCTCGCTGGTGCAGCAGGGCCGGTTCAGTCGCCGTGTTTCGGCCATACGGGAAAGCATCTTGCGGTAACCGGGGAAACCCGAGAGGTCGTCGAAACGGACCGAGGGGCTGTCGCCGGAGAACCCGTCCAGGCGCTGTTGGATATAAGTGGCGTAGCCGGTCTTGCTCATCTCGCCGTCATTGATGACATCGAGGCCCCATTCGCGCTGGGCGGCGACGATGTCGGCCACCGCGCGGGTCACGGTCGCGTCGAACGCCGCCGGGTCGTATTCCTCGCCGAACTCGACCTTGTACAGGAGGTCTTCCAGGTCCTGGGGGCGGGGCAGGCTGCCCACATGGGTCGTCAGGATACGGTCTTTACTGTGTTGCACGGGGGCCTCCGGAGAATGTCTGTGTCGGTTCTGATGTGACCGAGTTCGGATGTTTATACACTGGCGGAAAGCAAAAGGGCCCGCCGTTTCCGGCGAGCCCTCGTTGGACGTTGTGGTGGTTTGAAAGGTCGGGGTGGGGTTACGCCGCCTTGCGGTCGTGGTCGAGCGTCTGCGGCTGGGAGCCGGCGGCGATTTCGATCTTCCGCGGCTTCAGCTCCTCGGGCACCTCGCGCTTCAGCTCGATGACCAACAGGCCGTTGACGAGATCCGCCTTGGTGACGTTCACATGGTCGGCGAGATCGAACCGGCGCTCGAATGCGCGCGTGGCGATGCCGCGATGAAGATAGGTATCCTCACCGTCGTTCTTGCCCTGCTCACCCTTCACGACCAACGAGTTGTTGGTCTGGGTGATGTCGATATCGCCCGTGCCGAAGCCAGCGACGGCCATGGTCACGCGATACGCGTCATCGTCGAGTTTTTCGATGTTGTAGGGCGGATAGGACGGGGCTTCGCTGTTGAAGGCCGTATCCAGCATTTTTCCCACCCGGTCGAATCCGACCGATGAACGGAACAATGGGGTCAAATCGAGATTGTAGGTACGCATTCACTTGTCCTCCTTCGAGAGCAACTGTGACATCGGTGTTCCCGCGATTGGCCGAGAGACACCGGGTTGATGCGGTCTGGAACCCGAGTTCGGCATTCCCCGCAGTATATTCGATATAGGTGGAGGTTTTTTCGAATCAAGGGCTTGAAGTCGCCGTTTCCGAGCCCGGAATCAAAACGGGCGCTGCAACTGCAACGCCCGGGATACACTCGATTATTTGGGGATCGGTTCAGCCGTTTTCGGCTTCGCCGCCGCCGAGGCCAAAACCTTCGTAGCGCTTGTTGAACTTCGCGACCTGACCGCCGGTGTCGATGAGGCGATGCTGGCCGGTCCACGCCGGATGGGTCTTGGGGTCGATGTCCAGACGCAGCGTGTCGCCCGGTTCGCCATAGGTCGAACGGGTCGTGAATTCGCTGCCGTCGGTCATGACGACGGTGATCTCATGGTACTGGGGATGAATGTCTTTTTTCATCTCATGCTCTCTCGGCTTGGAAGGCGGTGGTTATAGCCAAGCCAGGGCGCGACCGCAAGGGTTGGTGCACATGGTTGCAATGTGCACGAATGCGTTTCTTGGCGGGGTTTGTCGGGCCTGCTACACCCTGTTCCCAATATGGCACTAAAACCCCGAACACAGCGCGGGTCTGAAGAGACCGATACTCAGCCGCCCAAGCGCAGTCTGCGCGAACTCCACAGGCTCGGTGGCTATCTGCGTCCCTACCGCCTGGCGGTGCTCGGCGCCTTCCTGGCCTTGACGATTGCGGCCGGTACGGTGCTGGTGATCGGTCAAGGGTTGCGCCGTCTGGTCGATGACGGGTTTGCGGCGGGCAATACCGGATTGTTGGACGATGCGCTGGTTGCGTTGCTCGTGGTTGTCGTGGTGCTCGCCGGTGCGACTTATTCTCGATTCTTTCTGGTGTCATGGATCGGTGAGCGGGTGATGGCCGATCTGCGCAAGGCGGTTTTTCAGCATACCCTGCGGCTCGACCCGGCCTTCTACGAGACCATGCGGATCGGCGAAGTGATGTCGCGCCTGACTGCCGATACCACGCTGATCCAGGCTGTCGTCGGGACCTCCGCCTCGATGGCGCTGCGCAATGTACTTCTGGTCACAGGCGGCCTCGTCATGCTCGCCATCACCAGCCCGCGATTGACCTTGCTGGTCCTGGTCGTGGTGCCGCTCGTGCTGGTGCCGATTTTGGTCTTTGGACGCCAGGTGCGCCGGCTCAGCCGCGAGAGCCTCGACCGGCTGGCCGACGTCAGCGCCTATGTCGATGAATCGATCGCCAATATCCGCACGGTTCAAGCCTTCGGGCATGAAGGTCTCGATCGGGCGCGTTTTGCCGACCGGGTCGAAGATACGTTTTCGACATCGGTCCGGCGCATCCGCGCGCGTGCGCTCCTGACGGCCATTGTCATTCTGTTGGTCTTCGGGGCGATCGGGATCATCCTGTGGATCGGCGGCCGCGATGTCATATCCGGGCGGTTGAGCGCCGGTGATCTCTCGGCCTTTGTTTTCTATGCCGTGATTGTCGCGACCTCGGTCGGTGCGATTTCCGAAGTAATCGGCGAGTTACAGCGGGCGGCCGGTGCGACCGAGCGCTTGTTCGAACTGATGGATGTCGTCCCGGCGATCGTCGCGCCGGAGAATCCGAAATCCCTGCCTGACCGCGCCACGGCGCGGATTGCGCTGGACGCCGTGACCTTTCGATATCCGTCTCGCCCCGAAGATCCGGCCTTGTCTGATTTCTCTCTCGAAGTGGCGCCGGGCGAAACGGTGGCACTGGTCGGCCCGTCAGGTGCGGGCAAGACCACGGTCTTTCAGCTTCTGCTGCGCTTTTATGATCCCGACGCGGGGCATCTGAGCTTCGATGGCATCGATCTGCGCGAGCTGGCCCCTGAGGAACTGCGCCGCCATGTCGGCCTGGTGCCCCAGGAGCCGGTGATCTTCTCCGCCGATGCCTGGGAAAATATTCGCTATGGCCGGCCGGACGCGAGCGATGACGAAGTGCGCGCGGCGGCCGACGCCGCCTCTGCGCTTGAATTCATCGAGGCCCTGCCGGACGGATTCGACTCATTCATGGGCGAAAAAGGCGTGCGCCTGTCGGGTGGTCAGCGCCAGCGCGTTGCGATCGCCCGCGCGATCCTGCGCGACCCGGAGCTGCTGTTGCTCGACGAGGCGACCAGCGCACTCGATGCCGAATCCGAACGCGCGGTCCAGGCCGCGATGACCGGGTTGATGCAGAACCGCACGACGTTGGTCATCGCCCATCGTCTGGCGACAGTCATTGCCGCGGATCGTATCGTGGTGATCGATCAGGGTCGGATCGTCGCCGAGGGTACCCATCAGGAACTGCTCGGCCAGGGCGGGCTCTATGCGCGCCTGGCCAAACTCCAGTTTGATCATGAGGACACGGGCGCCGCAGCGCCTTAGATTCTCGGGGCCCGAATACTCAGCGCTGGTCGAGTTTGAACTCGATCCGCCGGTTGCGCCGGTAGGCGATCTCGTTCTGGCGGCCATCGATCGGTTGGAACTGGCCAAATCCTGCGGCGACGAGGTTCTCTGGCGGAATGCCCAATTGCACCAAAAACTTCACGACCGAGATGGCGCGGGCCGAAGCGAGCTCCCAGTTGGACGGGAAGCGCGCTGTGCTGATCGGGCGTTCATCCGTGTGCCCATCCACCCGCAGGATCCAGTCGATGTCATCGGGGATGTCCGCAGCAATCTGCACAAGAGCTTCGGCAAGTTGCCGGAGCTGCCCTTCGCCTTCCGGGTTCAGGGCGGCCTGGCCTGATCCGAACAGCACTTCTGACTGAAAGACAAAGCGATCCCCTTCGATGCGGATGTCCGTTCGGTCGCCGAGAACTTCGCGCAAGCGTCCGAAAAATTCCGATCGATAGCGGGCCAGCTCCTGCACCTTGGTCGCCAGCGCCTCATTCAGGCGAGAGCCCAGATTAACGATCTGGACCTCCTGTTCCCGGTTCTTGGCCTCGGAGGCTTCGAGTGCGTCGTTGAGCGCGGCGAGCTGGTTGCGCAGGGCGGCGAGTTGCTGGTTGAGCAACGCCACCTGGTCTTGCGCTTTCTGTGAGATATCGCGTTGCTCGACGAAGGATGTTTCGGCCGTTAAGGCCCGCTGCGTGATTTCAGCCAGACGGTTCTCACGCTCCTCGATATCCGCTTTGAAACGGGCGAGATCGCGGCGTTGTGCCTCGATCGTTTCCTGATCGGCGCTTGCCTGCGCGCGCAGGGCAGCAAGCTGATCGGCATTCTCCTGCCGAGCCGTTTCGAGCAAACCCTCGATGAACGTCAGGCGGCTGGTCAGTGTGTCGCGCTCGGAAATCGAACTCTGAAGTTGGGCCGAGAGCTGAGAAACCGACAGCCGCAACTCCGTGTTGGCGGAACGTTCAAGGTCGAGCATACGGGCCAATTCATCGACCTGCCGGTTCAGCTTCGACAGCGCGTCGTCGCGGCCCGACAGCGCTTCCGACAGGAAAAACTGCGCGAGTGCGAACACCATGATCAGGAACACCACCACGACCAGAAGCGCGGCGAGAGCATCGACGAAGCCCGGCCAGTAATTGATGGCCGATTGACGTCGTCGCGAGGATGAGCCGGGCACCGGGCTTTCCGCTAGCGGCCGTCGTCTTCGGCAAGCGCGGCAATGGTGCGTGCCAGAAGTCGAATTTCGGAGCGGATTTCCTGGACGATCTGGTTTCGCCCGCTTACCTGATCTTCGAGCATGCGCGCCAGGTAACTGTCGATATTCCGAATATGGTTCCGGGTTGCATCGTCGAAGTCATCGTTCTGACGCGGTTCGGCAAGCCGCTGGAGCACGGGCCGAAGCTCGGCCTGATTCTCGGCCAACCGGACCATCAGTTCTTGTTCGGTCCGCATCTGATCGGTCATCGTGGACAACCGATCGGTCAGGGTCATGAGGCTCTGGTCGCCATGGCTGCGCGAGGCTTCGGCCTGCGCCACGGTACGTTGCAGGTTGTCGAGCGAGTCTGCCGTGGTCTCGAGCAGCGCCTGGATGTAGGCAGGGACTGACTGGTCGCCTTCGCCGCCACCCAGAGTGCCGCCGCTCGATACGCGTGTGGCGCTGCTCAGCCAGTCTTCCAGATCATTGTAGAACCGGTTCTGTGCCGCACCGGCCTGCAAATCGAGGAACCCGAGAAGCAGAGACCCGGCAAGGCCGAACAGCGACGAGCTGAATGCCGTCCCCATGCCTGACAGGGGTGCTTCAAGTCCGCTTTTCAGATCGCTGAATATCTGGGTCGAATCGCCGCCGCCGACCTGCAGGCCGGCAATGACCGCCGCGACCGAACCGACCGTCTGGAGGAGACCCCAGAATGTGCCAAGGAGACCGAGGAAAATCAGCAATCCGATCATATAGCGAGAGATGTCGCGCGATTCATCGAGCCGCGCGCTGATCCCGTCGAGGATCGAGCGCAGGGATGTTGTGTTCAGCCGCAATTGCCCCTGACGATCACCGATCATGGCGGCCATGGGGGCCAGCAGATGTGGCGGGTCAGCCACCGAAACACCCGGCCGCTGGCTGCGGTAGGTTTCGATCCAGCGAACCTCGATGTTGAGCATCAGGACTTGTCGAAACACGAAAAGCATGCCGAACAGCAGGACCAGGATGATGATGCCGTTGATTGCCGGGTTGGCGAGGAAGGCCTCGATCAGAGGCTGATGCAGCACGCCGGCCACAGCGACGGCAAGTGCCAGGAATATACCCATGCGGGTGAGGTAGGTGCGCGGGTTGGTCATGGCTTCTCTGCCCGGTTGCGCATGCGGCTGATGATGTTCGCCACGTACATTCGTGTCACGACACTGCACCAGACGATGACCTGCCATGAGATGACATGACGATGCCGTGTTTATGTGACGACTTTAGGGCGAAGGTAATGAGTCTCGCTATCGTCGTATGACGACGGCATCGACCCTGTCGGCCGGACCGCCTTCGGCCTTAACGCCGAGGGCGCGAACATCCATGCGGGTGCTGCGCACGCCTTGATCGATCAGGTGCGAGCGAACCTTGAGGGCGCGCGAAAGAGATAGGCGCCGCGCATCGGGCGCTGTTTCGTCCGTTCCGGCTGCATAGGCCTGGAGTTGCACGCGAATGCCAGTATCGCTCTTGAGTTGCGCCGCGAGGGCATCCAATTCGGCCTTTGCCGCATCATTCAGGTTTGCTGACCCTGCATCGAACAGAATACGCGACTCACCCTCTGGGCCAGAAGCACTGGGCCGGGAGGCCGTTTGCGTTGGTACCGGCGGCGGTGTGTCAGCCGAGGCCGTCGCGGTCGGTGCCGGCGGTGGTGGTGGCGGCGTAACCTGAGGTGCTGCGGGAACCGGCGGCGCGGGTGGCGTTGTGGCTACGGGAGCCGGCGTCGGTTCTGGGGCAGGCGGGCTTGCTGGCGCAGCGGCCACGGGTGCCGGCGCTTGGACAACCGGCGGTTTCGGGGCTGCAGCGGGCGGTGGTGCCACGACCGGGGCTGCAGATGCTGTCCGGTTCGTGGGCAATGATGTGCGGCTGGTCGGCGGCGTGAGAGTCAGGCTGCGATTGACGAGCGGGCCCTCGAGGCGCGACACCGGCTTTTGTGCCGGCGGGAATTGTCCAAACCCGCCGCCAGTGCTGGGGGCGAACCGGCCACCGGAACCGCCCGGGCCGACGGGAAGGCGTTCGCCGCCGCCGTCGAGCACGCTGAGGTCAATGATCACACCGCTGGTGCTGCCCAGAAACCGCTGTTGTGCATCGGCTGGTACCGTCAAGATAAGCCCGGCCGAGACGCCAACGACCAATGCGATCGCCGCACCGCGGATGGCCTTCAGGGCCGCACTTTGTAGTTGCCGTTTCATATCGCCCAGCCCGTTATTTTCCCACCGAGGCCAAGTCGGCCCTGTTGCGGATGCGAACATACCGTAACGTTGGCGAAATCGACAACCGCTTCCGAACCGGCTGTTTAACTGGCCGCCGCGCTGGCCGTCGGCCCCGGATCCGCTTCGCGCAGGATTTTGCGCAGCTTTTCCTGGATTTTGTCGTTGCCGGCGACGACTTCTCCGGTCTTCAACACACTGTCGCGTCCGGAGATGTCGCTGACAAAGCCACCAGCTTCGCGGACAATTAGTATGCCCGCGGCAATATCCCAAATTTTGAGATCGAACTCCCAGAAGCCATCGAAGCGGCCAGCCGCCAAATATGCCAAATCGAGCGCCGCAGACCCGTAACGGCGCACGCCGGCCACTTCTCCCATGACCGCTTTCAGGGTCTCGAGATAGCGCTCGTGGTCACCATGCCCCAGGAACGGCATGCCGGTGGCGATCAGGCTTTCCGACATATGCTGGCGCGCGGAGACCCGCAGGCGCGCGTCATTGAGAAATGCGCCGGTGCCCCGTTCGGCCCAAAAAAGCTCGTCCGTCAGCGTGTTATAAACAATGCCCGCGACGATCTGGCCGCGCTCTTCGAGCGCAATGGAGACCGCGAACTGCGGCAGGCCGTGCAGGAAATTCGTGGTTCCGTCGAGCGGGTCGACGATCCAGCGGTGGACGCTGTCTCCCTCGGCCTGGGTGCCGCCTTCTTCGCCGAGAAATCCGAATTCGGGGCGTGCACGCATCAGTTCGTAGCGGATGGTCTCCTCGGCGCGTCGGTCGGCGGCGGTCACGAAATCTGCGGCCCCCTTGCGCGACACCTGGAGCTGCTCAACCTCGCCGAAATCGCGCGACAGGTCGCGTCCGGCGCGCCGTGCGGCCTTGTCCATGACGTTGATAATGGCAGGTCGCATATCTAGCCGCGTTGGGTGAGGGTGAAGAGAGTCGGATCGGGGTGCTGCGCCAAATGATTAGTTCCGGGCGCGTTCGACATACGTGGCGTCCGCCGTATTGACGACGACCGCGGTGCCCGCCTCGATGTGCGGCGGCACCTGGATGCGGACGCCATTTTCGAGGGTCGCGGGCTTGTAGGACGACGTCGCCGTCTGTCCCTTGACCACGGGGTCGGCCTCCGTAATTGTCAGCGTCACGCGCTCGGGAAGTTCGACGCCGATCGGCTCTTCCTCATAGGATTCGATTTGCACGACCATGCCGTCCTGCAGGAAGCGCGTCTGGTCGGGACCGATAATGGCCTCGTCGAGGGTGACCTGCTCATAGTTTTCCTGGTCCATGAACGTATGGGCCGTACCGTCGCTGAACAGATATTGATATTCCTTCTGATCGAGCCGCACCCGCTCGACGGTTTCTGCCGACCGAAAGCGTTCGTTCAGCTTGGTTCCGTCGCGAATATCCTTCAGTTCGACCTGCAGAAACGCGCCGCCCTTGCCGGGTTTGACGTGCTGGGTTTTCACCGCGCGCCAGAGGCGGTTCTGGTGTTCGATCACGTTGCCGGGTCGAATTTCGTTGCCATCGATCTTCATGGTCTTCGCCTGTTGTGTTGAGCATGTCGCGTTGCGCGCGCAAACATGTTGTGCGGCGCGTCTCTAGCAGGTGCAGCCGCCCTTTTCCAGCCCGCGCTAGGCGCCTGTCGTGTTGAATGCGCGCACGGCGGCAGCCGGACCATCGGGGTGCGACCAGACCCCGGCGGACACGGCGAGGAAATCTGCACCGGCTTCAATCAGGGGCGCGCAATTGTCGACGGTGATGCCACCGATGGCGACGCAAGGCACCTCCATGACATCGGACCACCATGTAAGGATGCCCCGGCCGGCACGGCTCTTGGGGGCCTTGGTGCCCGTGTCAAAGAACGCGCCGAAAGCGACATAGTCCGCACCGGCCTCGGCGGCCTCGAGCGCGAGATGTCGGGAATCGTGGCATGTCACGCCGACAATTGCGGCGTCCCCCAGTAATCGCCGGGCGTCCGCATAGGAGGCATCCTCCTGACCGACATGGACACCGTCGCAGCCAAGTTCAGCGGCAAGGTCGGGCCGGTCGTTCAGGATAAACGCGACGTCGTGTTTCTGGGTGATCGGCAGCAATTCACCAACCGCCCGGCGGATTTCTGCGTCCGGCACGGGTGCTTCGTCGGGACCCTTGAGACGCAATTGCAGGCAAGCGACATCACCCGCGCCCAGTGCCGTCTCCAGCGCCGCGGCAAACGCCGTCAGCTTCTCTGCTGAGAGATCGGGGGGGCTGATCAGGTAGAGACGGCAACCCTGATCGCTGTCCCCTGTCCCGTCTGTATCGGAGGCGCTCAGAACTTGCCCTGATAAATCTTGATGACGTTGGCGAGCAGCTCGAGCGCATCTTCGCGGGAACGCTGGAAGCTGTTGCGACCGATGATCGACCCGTTCGCACCACCGTCGCGGAGCTGGCGAATCTCGTCATACACCGCATCCGTACCCTTGGCTGCGCCGCCCGAGAAGACGACCAGGCGCCGTCCGCCGAACGAGGATTCCATGACATGCGCAATGCGGGCGCTGAGAGTCGAGATGTCGATCTTCTCGGCGTCGTAGACCTTCTGCGCATCCTTGCTTTCGATGAAGTCGGTCGGCGGTTTGACCTTAATAATGTTGGCGCCGAGCTGTGCGGCCATGTGGGCGGCATAGGCGCAGACATCGATGGCCGTCTCGCCATCTTTGGTAATGTCGCCACCACGCGGATAGGACCAGATCACCACGGCCAGCCCGAGGGATTTTGCCTCCAGCGTGATCTCACGAATCTCTTCGATCATTTCGAACTGGTATTCGGAGCCCGGATAGATCGTGAAGCCGACAGCCGAGCAACCGATGCGCAGCGCGTCTTCGACGGAGCCCGTGATCGCCTGGTCTTTCGTCACGGCGTGGTAGTTTGCCGAGTTGATCTTCAGGATCAGGGGGACCGAACCGGCGAAACTGTCGGCGGACGCTTCGAGCTGACCCAGGGGGGCGGCATAGGCGTTGAGGCCGGCATCGATCGCAAGCTGCGGAAAATAGTGCGGATCATAGGCGGGCGGATTGGGTGCGAAGCTGCGGGCGGGTCCATGTTCCCAACCCTGATCCACTGGCAGGATCACCATCTTGCCGGTGCCGGCAAGTTTGCCCGACATCAGGATGCGGGCAAGGTTCGTTTTCGTGCCAGGGTTATCGCTTTCGTACCAGGAGAGAATTTTTCGGACGCGCTGCGTGACTTTCATGTCGCTGTTTCCCGTTGTCGAAGCCGGTCCATAACGCCGCGCAGCCAAGTCACGGGCAGGACTTTGAACACCAGTGAATTAGCCGACGACGCCCGGTTTTGCAACGCCTCCCGGGGGAGGCGAGAGGTAGAGATCGCAATCACGCTGTGGATTGTTTGAGTTGGCAAGGTCGAGTGCCCCCGCCCGGTCGATGCGAACGACCCTGGCATCGCACTGGGTTGCGATTTGTGCCACGCGCGACCAGATGGGTTCGCCGGCATCCAGCGCGATTGTCTGCACGCCCTCGCGCAGAGCGGCGAGCGCCATGCCGGGTTCATCGCCACAATCGAGGACCCACTCAGCGGCAAGATTCGAGGCGCTGGCTTGGGCTTGCGTGACCAGTTCGCGCCACCATCCGGCACCGGCCGCGCGTGCCGCTCCCACCGCGCTGAGGATTGTAATCGGCCGGTTATGCGCCTGCGCGGCGGCCAGGGCGGCGACAGCATGGCTGAATTCATGGACGACGATCCTGGCTGGCACGCTCTGAGGATTGACTTCGGCCATCCGCCGACGATCTCCGCTGTGTGGGATGCGCACCTAGAGAAATTGCACGCCTTATCTGTCGTTCTTATTGCTATGACGCATTGTCGTTGACGACAAATGCAATTACAAGAATTGTGCCGTCCTGGAACATATAGGGGAATTGAATGGATACGCTGACGTCGATGGAGCTTTTCGTCAAAGCCGTCGAATCAGGCAGCTTCTCGGCCACCGCCCGGTCGATGAATCTGACACCATCTGCTGTGAGCAAACAGATTTCCCGACTCGAAGATCGGCTCGGGGCCCGGCTGTTCAACAGGACGACCCGCCAGCTGGCCCCGACCGAAGAGGGCCGCGCCTACTATGAGCGCTGTCAGCAAATCCTGGCCGATATCCAGGAGGCAGAGGCGGCGGTCACGGAATTGAATACCGAGCCACGCGGTGCCTTGCGGGTGAATATGCCGGTGGTGTTCGGTCGTCGGCACATCGTCCCGATCCTCGGTGAATTTCTCGAACGCTACCCCTACGTATCGATGGAATTGTCTATGTCCGATCAGTTCGTCGATCCCATTGCGGAAGGCGCGGACATGTTGATCCGTGTGGGTGAGCTCAAGGATTCAAGCCTGATCGCACGGAAGCTGGCCGAGGCGCGTCGCGTCGTTGCCGCGACCCCCGCCTATTGGAAGAAGCACGGCACGCCCAAGAAGCCCGAAGATTTGCGGGCCCACAATTGTCTGACCTATTCCTATCTCTCGAGCGGAAACACCTGGCGCATGACCGATTCCAAGGGCAAGGAACATGTGATTCAGGCGACGGGAAATCTCGCGTCGAACAATGGTGAGGCGCTGCTTGAGGCGGCCGTCGAGGGGCTCGGCGTGGTCAACCTGCCGACATGGATGGTGGGGCCTGATCTTGAGGCTGGCCGGTTGATCGAGGTGCTGGACGAATATGCCCAGCCCGAACCATCCGTGCATGTCATCTATCCGCCAGGTCGGCATCTGTCGGCCAAGGTGCGCGCATTTGTCGATTTTCTGGCCGGACATTTCAAGGAACGTCCGCTCGGATCCGCCGCCAAATAGCGACCCGGATAACCCTGCCTAAAAAAGAACGGCCCGGGCAAGGCCCGGGCCGAAGGCAAGATCGTTTCAGGGAGGAATCGATCAGGAATATCGCGCCGGCAGCGCGCCAGCATATCGACTATGTAGGGTGTGCCAGCCTGATATTAAATGGGCGCAAAAAGAAACCCACATGTTCCAATACGGAACACATGGGCTCTTGAAATCCGCCCGTCGCCAATTGCGCCGGGACAGTATTTCGAACGATCAGCTGGTTAGACGAGATGTCCCATCTGAACCGCGGTGTCACTCATGCGGTTCGAGAAGCCCCATTCATTGTCGTACCAGCTCAGAATGCGGACCATACGGCCGTCCGTCACCTGCGTCTGGGTCAGATCGAACACCGAGCTGGCCGGATCATGGTTGAAGTCCGACGAAACCAGCGGCGCGCTGTTGACCGCGAGGATGCCCTTCATCGGGCCCTTCTCGGCGGCCTTGATCATCGCCGCGTTCACCGCCTCGACGGTGGTGGCCTTCTTGGCCTCGATGACCAGGTCGACCATCGAAACATTTGCGGTCGGTACGCGCACCGCGGTGCCGTCCAGCTTGCCCGCCAGTTCCGGCAGCACGAGGCCGACCGCGCGGGCGGCACCCGTGGAGGTCGGGATGATCGACATCGCGGCCGCGCGGGCCCGGTGCAGATCCTTGTGCATCGTGTCCTGGACCGGTTGGTCGCCGGTGTAGGCGTGCACCGTGGTCATGAAGCCACGCTTGATGCCGACGGTCTTGTCGAGGATGGCCGCGACCGGCGACAGGCAGTTGGTTGTGCAGGATGCGTTGGAGACGACAGTGTGCGACTTGCGCAGCTTCTTGTCGTTGACGCCCTGCACAATGGTCAGGTCGGCGTTGGTCGCGGGTGCCGAGATCAGCACTTTCTTCGCGCCGGCCTTGATATGCGCGCCGGCGGATTCCTTGGACGTGAAGATACCGGTGCATTCCAGGACCACGTCGATGTCCAGATCGCCCCAGGGCAGGTCGGCCGGGTTGCGTTCGGCGAACACCTTGACCGATCGGCCGACGGTCGACTTGGCGCCCAGATTGATCGATGACTTGCCGGCTTTCACGATGCCGGGGAAACGGCCGTGGATCGAATCGTATTGGAGAAGATGTGCGTTCACATCGACCGAACCCAGATCGTTGATCGCCACGAAGGTGATGTCTTTGCGACCGGCCTCATATGCCGCCCGCATCACCAGGCGCCCAATTCGCCCGAACCCGTTGATTGCTACCCGAACCGCCATCACCTTCTCCTCGTGTTCAAAATTAGATCGTTGTCTGATCGGTGCGTGTCCACCCGTGGGTCAGGACATCGCCCCTTTTACGCGGGCAGCGACAGCTTCCGCGGTTATTCCGAAATACGCATAAACCTCAGGCGCCGGCGCGGACGCGCCGAAGCTGCGCATGCCCACCACATCGGCCTCGGCCACACCATAGCGTGACCACCCGAAAGTGACGCCGGCCTCGACCGCGACGCGGACACCGCCTTCAGCGCCCAGTGTTTCGGCCTGATAGGCTGCGTCCTGAGCGTCGAATAATTCCCAGCAGGGCATGGACACCACGGCCGTCGGGATGCCGTCGGCCTGCAGCGCGTCGCGCGCCGCCATGGCGATCTCGACTTCCGAGCCGGTCGCCAGGATCGTTGCCGCACGTTCGCCGTCAGCCGGGGCAAGAACATAGGCGCCGCGCGCGCTCAGATTCTCGTCGGTGTGTTCGTTGCGCACCGTCGGCAGCCCCTGGCGGGTCAGCGCCAGAACCGACGGCGTGTTGGTGCTCTGCAGCGCCAGCGCCCAGCACTCGGCTGTCTCGACCGCGTCGGCCGGCCGGTACACGTTGACGTTCGGCATGGCCCGCAGGCTCGCGACATGCTCAATCGGCTGATGGGTCGGGCCGTCTTCGCCCAGCCCGATCGAGTCATGAGTCATGACATAGATCACCCGCAATCCCATGAGCGCCGACAGGCGGATCGAGGGACGGCAGTAATCCGTGAAGGTCAGGAAGGTGCCCGAATAGGGAATGAAGCCGCCGTGCAGCGCCATGCCGTTCATCGCGGCGGCCATGCCGTGTTCGCGCACACCGTAATATATGTAACGCCCGTCGAAGGCGCCGGCCTGAACCGGATCCATGCAGGCGGTCTTGGTGTTGTTCGAGCCCGTCAGGTCGGCCGATCCGCCGATCATGGTCTCGACCATCGGGGTGATGACTTCGAGCGCTTCCTGGCTCGATTTGCGGGTCGCCCATTTCGGCGCGTCGGCCGAAAGCTGTTTCTTGTAGGCGTTGACCGTGGTCATGAATTCATCAGGCAGCGTGCCTGCCACGGCATCATCAAATGCCTGGCGACGTTCTGCCGGCAGCGCGTCATGGCGCTCGGTCCAGGCGGCGCGTTCGGCCTGGCCCCGCGCACCGGCGGCGCGCCATTCGGAGAGGATGTCTTCCGGCACCTCGAACGGCGGGTGGCTCCAGCCAAGCTGTGCGCGGGTGGCCGCGATCTCGTCATCGCCCAACGGTGCGCCATGGGTTGCCGAGGTGCCCTGCTTGTTGGGCGAGCCGAAGCCGATGATTGTGCGACACGCGATCAGGGACGGCTTGTTGCTGGCCTTCGCCGCCGTGAGGGCGGCATCGATGGCTGCGGGATCATGTCCGTCAATCCGCGCGACATCCCAGCCGCTCGCAGTGAACCGGCCGAGTTGGTCGTCCGACACCGACAGGTCGGTGCCGCCGTCGATCGAAATATCATTGTCGTCGAACAACACGATCAGGCGCGAAAGATTGAGGTGACCCGCCAGCGAAATGGCCTCGTGGCTGATGCCCTCCATAAGGCAACCGTCACCGGCGAACACATATGTGTGGTGGTCGACGATCTCGTCGCCGTAGCGGGCATTCATCAGGCGTTCCGCAAGCGCCATGCCCACGGCATTGGCGATGCCTTGGCCGAGCGGACCGGTGGTCGTCTCCACACCCGCTGCGTGTCCGTATTCGGGGTGACCCGGGGTGCGGCTGCCGAGTTGCCGGAAATTCTTGATCTCGTCGATCGTCATATCCGGCGAGCCCGTGAGGTACAGGAGCGAATAGAGCAGCATAGACGCGTGTCCATTCGACAGAACGAAACGGTCGCGATCGGGCCAGTCTGGGTTTGTGGCATCAAATTTGAGATGGCGCGTGTAAAGCACGGTTGCCATGTCGGCCATGCCCATCGGGGCACCGGGATGACCGGAGTTGGCGGCTTGCACCGCGTCCATCGACAGGGCCCGGATGGCATTTGCCAATGGCGCGTGGGCGCTGTTGGCGGCTTCGGATGCGACGTTGTTCATGTTTTTTAAGCGCCTTCGGACACGGCGAATGATAGGGATTGCGGCAAATGCCGCGCTGGAGCACGCGGCGGCAACATGCCGTTCCCTCCGCAGGCCGTCAACGCCTACTTCTGCGGGTTTTCCACCGCGGATTCACAGGGGTTTCGAGACCCTCCTCCTGTTGACCGTGCGACTCGCGCCCGCGTACGATGCGCTCAGTTGGAGACAAGGGCATGTCAAAACTCAATGATGCGAATGAACGCCTCGATGCGGCACTGGCGCGGCTTGAAGTCGCCGTCACGAAGCGTCGCCAGGAAGATGGTGACGCCGACGGGGCTGCCGAGGAGAATCGGCGCTTGCAAAGCGAGCTCGCACAATTGCGCGCGGATTTCGTGACGTTGAAGGAGACTTCCGGAACGGTCTCCAGCCGCCTGGACGACGCGATTGGCCGTTTGCGACACATGCTCGCGCAATAGCAGGGATACGAAGTGGCACAGGTCGAGATCAAGATTAACGGGCGGGACTATCGCATCGCGTGCGAGGACGGTCAGGAATCCCATCTTTCGAATTTGGCCAAGTATCTTGATGGCAAGGTGAGTGAACTTGTCGAGGAGGTCGGCCAAATTGGCGATACCAGCCTGATGGTCATGGCGGGCCTGCTGATCACCGACGAACTGTCTGACACGCGCGATGAACTCGAAGACGCGCGCAACGAAACCGCCCGCGAAACCCAGACGGCCATCGACACGACCGAAGAGCGCGTCGCCGCGCAGGTTGATGCCCTGTCCGAACGGATCGAGAAACTCGCCACAATTCTGACCACGGCATAAATCGACATTTGAGGATTTCGTGCGGCGTAGTTGCAGACGGGGCAGTGCGAGCCTACGTTCATTGGTGGACGGTTCGCTGGGTGTCGCGTCAGGCGGCAATTAGTCCCGGAGACCTTACTAATCCACTAGGGAGCTGTCCCTGGCGGGATCGAGGTCCTGTTATTACGGCACCCACCTGCATGTAGCAGGTCTCGGTGGACTTCCCGTTCGTCGACCTTCACTTGGCGCCGTCCACTTCCACTCTCCCTTGGAAAGGTGATCCCGATCAGCGATTCGACCGGCGATATCGATGCGCGCAAAGCAGACGTGCGCGCGTCCGCGCGTGACGCGCGCGACGCGCTCGCATCCGGTCTCGGTGCTGCTGCCGCGACCGGGATTGCGGCGCGGTTCATGTCGTCACCGCTGCAGGGGCTGGCCACCGGCGCGAACGTGGCCGGTTACATGCCGATGCGCAGCGAGATCGATCCGCGGTTGTTGATGGATCGTCTGGTTGCCGCCGGCTCCGTGTTGTGCCTGCCCGACGTCGTGGCTGAGGGAACGCCGCTCGCGTTTCGGCGCTGGATGCCGAACGATCCATTGGACGCGGGGCGCTACGGAATCTCCGTGCCATCGCCGGATGCCGATGAACTGGTGCCTGACCTGGTGTTGGTGCCGATGCTGGCCTTCGATCGCCAGGGGCATCGGCTGGGATATGGCGGCGGTTACTATGATCGAACCATCGCCGGGTTGCGTGAGGGGCGCGACGTGCTGGCAGTCGGGCTTGCCTTTTCAGGCCAAGTCCGCGACGACTTGCCGGTGGGGCCGCATGATATGCACCTCGACTGGATCGTCACTGAATCCGCAGCGCTGCCCGTCTCGGGTTTGTAGGAAGATACGATGAAGATTTTGTTTTGCGGAGACCTGGTGGGCCGCGCGGGCCGTGACGCGGCGCTGGAATATCTGCCGACCCTACGCGCTGAGATGGGCTTGGATTTTGTGGTCGTGAATGCCGAAAACGCGGCGCACGGTTTCGGCCTGACGGAGAAAATCTGCGAGGAGCTGTTCGAGGCCGGTGCGGATGCGATCACCACCGGCAACCATGTTTGGGATCAACGCGAGGTTATTTCCTTCGTCGACGCTGATCCCCGTGTCCTGCGGCCGCTGAATTATACGAGCGGAACGCCGGGGCGTGGCGCATCGGTGATCAAGGCGCGCGACGGGCGGTCTGTGCTCGTCGTTAATGTGATGTGCCGCCTGTTCATGGAGCTTCTGGATGACCCGTTCGCAGCGGTGGACAATGTTTTGAAAAGCCATGCGCTGAGCAAGACGGTCGATGCGGTTCTCATCGATGTGCATGGCGAAGCGACGTCGGAGAAAATGGCTCTCGGGCATTTCTGCGACGGGCGGGCGAGCGTGGTCGTGGGAACGCACACCCATATCCCCACGGCCGATGCGCAGGTGCTGCCGGGCGGTACCGCATATCAGACAGATGCCGGCATGTGTGGTGACTATGATTCGGTCATCGGCATGCAGAAAGAAACCGCCATCGCCAAGTTCCGAACCAAGATCGTGACCGAGCGCCTGGCGCCGGCGCGTGGGCCGGCGAGCCTGTGCGGGATCTATGTCGAGACCGACGATGCGACCGGGCTGGCAGCCCGGGTTGCACCCTTAGTTTTGGGCGGGCGGTTGCGCCCCGCCTGGCCGGATTTCCTGCCGCCGCGTGAGGCGACAGCCGAATAGGGACCGGCGAACAGCGAGTCGAGGCGGAAAACAGGGCTTCTCGACGCGGGCGACAATCCGGTAAACCGGGACATTGAAATTGCAGCGATACGGACGGACGTCGCCCAGGCGCGTTGGTCGGCGTATTGGGCTGTGTTTATGAATTAGGTTTTACGGACATTCGGAGTGCTCGGGCATGGCAGGCCATTCCCAATTTAAGAACATCATGCACCGCAAGGGTGCGCAGGATGCCAAGCGGGCAAAGGCGTTCGCGAAATTGGCACGCGAGATCGAGGTCGCGGCACGTAGCAGCCCGGACCCGGATCAGAACCCGCGCTTGCGTACCGCGATTGTGGCAGCCCGTGGTGCCAACATGCCCAACGACCGCATCAAGCGCGCTGTTGATAAGGCGACCGGCGGCGGGGATGCCGACAGTTACGAAGAGATTCGCTACGAAGGCTACGGCCCGGGCGGGGTCGCGGTGATCGTCGAAGCGCTGACCGACAACCGCAACCGGACGGCCTCGGAAGTCCGGTCTGCGTTCGCCAAACATGGCGGTAATCTCGGCGAGACCAACAGCGTGGCGTTCATGTTCGATCAGATCGGACAGATCTTGTACGCCGCCGACGTGGCCAGCGCCGATGACATGTTTGAAGCTGCGCTGGAGGCCGGCGCGGCGGATGTGGCCAGCGGCGACAGCGGGCATGACATCACCTGCGCACCGGATGATTTCGGCCAGGTGGTCGAGGCCCTCAATGGGCGCTTTGGCGCCCCGGAATCGGCCAGCTTGACTTGGAAGCCGCAGACTTCGGTCGATCTGAATGCGGATACGGCGCGCACGCTTCTGAAGCTGATCGACACGCTCGATGACAGCGACGATGTGCAGCGGGTCTCCGCCAACTTCGAAGTCAGCGACGACGTCATGGCGGAACTCACGGTCTGATATGCGCGATGGACCGACCGGCAGCGGGGACTGAGTATGCGGCTGTTGGGCGTTGATCCGGGTCTGCGTTTTACCGGTTGGGGTGTCGTCGATGTGGACGGCAACCGGTTGCGCCACGTCGCCAACGGGGTCATCAAATCAGGCGCCGGTGAGCTCGCACTGCGTCTCGTGCGACTGCACCATGGGCTTCAAGACGTTATTTCCGAACACCAGCCCGACAGCGCAGCCGTCGAGGAAACCTTCGTCAACAGAGACGGGCAGTCGACCCTGAAACTGGGCCAGGCGCGCGGCATCGCGCTGCTGGTGCCGGCGTTGGCGGGCATCCCGGTGGCCGAGTATGCCGCCAACCGCGTCAAGAAATCCGTGGTGGGCTACGGCCATGCAGACAAAAATCAGATCGGTCACATGATCGGGGTGCTCCTGCCGGGCGCGCTTGTGGAATCTCCCGATGCCGCCGATGCGCTCGCGATTGCCATCTGCCACGCCCATCACATTGGCGCGCAGGCGATCTACGAGGCGGCCCAATGATCGCGCGCCTGAAGGGCATCCTGGATGAGGTTGGCCTCGACTGGATCGTCATTGATGTCGCGGGGGTCGGTTACCAGGTGTTCTGCCCGGCCCGAGTGATCACCGCGCTGCCCGCGGTCGGAGAGTCGCTGTCGCTGCATATCGAGACCCATGTCCGCGAGGACCATATTCATCTGTTCGGCTTTTCCAGCGCGCGGGAACGCGAGTGTTTCCGGATGCTGACAACCGTCCAGGGGGTTGGTGCCAAGGTCGGTCTGGGAATCCTGGGCACGTTATCGGTCGATGATCTGACGACCGCGATTATGGCTGAGGACAAGGCGCTGCTGACCCGGGCCGACGGGGTCGGACCCCGCCTGGCGGCACGCCTGATGACTGAGCTGAAAGACAAGATCCTGTCGCTGAATGGTGAATTCGCGCCGTCTGTGGTCGCGGCCAATGTGAGTGCTGGAACAGGCGGCCCGGCGGATACCGCAGGGGGCTCGGTGTCGGCGGATGCTGTGTCGGCGCTGGTCAATCTCGGCTATGGCCGCGCCGAGGCGTTCAGCGCGGTTAATCGCGCGGCCCAGGCGCAGGGTGATGCCTCCGATCTGGATAAACTCATTCCCGCTGCGCTCAAGGAGCTGAGCCAGTGAGTGATGGCGCCGACGCTTCCGCCGCGGACCGGCTGGTCGATCCGGCCGCGCATGGCGACGACCGGGTCGATACGGCCCTGCGTCCGCAGGAGCTCGACGGCTTCATCGGCCAACCGGCCGTGCGTCAGAATTTGGCGGTGTTTATTGCCGCCGCACGGCAGCGCGGCGAGGCGATCGATCATGTGCTGTTTCACGGCCCGCCGGGCTTGGGCAAGACCACCCTGGCGCGGATCGTGTCCCAGGAGTTGGGGGTTGGGTTTCGCGCAACATCGGGCCCGGTCATTACCAAGGCCGGTGATCTGGCGGCGGTCCTGACGAACCTGCAGCCGCGAGATGTGTTGTTTATCGATGAGATTCACCGTCTCAACCCTGCGGTCGAGGAAGTCCTCTATCCGGCGATGGAAGATGGTGAGCTCGACCTGATTATCGGTGAGGGGCCGGCGGCCCGCTCGGTGCGTATTGAGTTGCCGCCATTCACGCTGGTCGGTGCAACCACGCGCCTTGGCCTGCTGACCACACCGCTGCGCGAGCGTTTTGGCATCAATCTGCGGCTCGAATTTTACTCACCGGAAGACCTGACGACGATCGTGCGACGCGGCGCCGCGTTGCTCGAACTGGACATGAGCGAGGACGGGGCCACGGAAGTTGCGCGCCGCGCCCGCGGTACGCCGCGCATCGCGGGGCGTCTGCTGCGCCGGGTGCGCGATTTTGCGCTCGTGGAAGACAGCCTGCCGATCGACCGCAAGGTCGCCGATCACGCGCTGTCGCGGCTCGACGTCGACGACCGCGGTCTGGACACGATGGACCGGCGCTATCTGCGGCACATCGCCGAGGTTCATTTTGGTGGGCCGGTCGGCATCGACACACTTGCCGCCGCGCTTTCGGAGGAGCGCGATACGCTGGAGGATGTCGTCGAGCCCTATCTGATCCAGCAGGGGTTTATCCAGCGCACCCCGCGCGGGCGGATGCTGACGCCGCGCGCCTACGGGCATCTGGGTCTGGACGTCCCGAAGGACGTGCAGCAGGACCTTTTATCCGGCCATACGGTCGCCACAAATGACTCACAAAATCCGGACTCGGACGACACTGGTGCAGACGGATCGTGACGCCATGAACGCGCATGGAGCGGAGAACACCAAACTTTCCGGCTGGTTCGAAGGTGTCCGACATGTTTATCCGGTGCGCGTCTATTACGAGGATACGGATGCGGCCGGCATTGTTTACCACGCCAACTACCTGCGATTTGCGGAGCGGGCGCGGACGGAGATGATGAGATGCCTGGGGACCGAACATCGGTCGTTGATGCAGAGCGATGGCGTGGCCTTTGCGGTGCGCAGTGCCGATATGGAATTCTTTCTGCCCGCGCGGCTGGACGAGCCGCTGTTGGTCGAAACGTGTGTCGAGGCGGTTGGCGGTGCCAGCATGCGTCTGACGCAAACCGTGATGGGGGCCGCGGCGGACGACACAACGGAAGATGGGCGCAGGCTGGTGCAGATGCGGGTCCGGTTGGCCTGCATCGATGCAGGCTTGCGACCGGCGCGGTTGCCGGGGGCAGTGCGCGCCGCATTGACAGAACTTCTGAAGGATCAGTGAGCGCCGCGCCGGCCTGGACGCGGTCTCAAATGACAAACCAATAACAAGAGGCAACTGGTTCCATGGAATCTAATATTGTTGAAACGATCGCGGTGACCGGGGGCGCCGGGATTGCAGATTTTTCGGTCTATGGGCTGTTCCTTAGATCTGACCTCGTCATCAAGTTCGTTATGATCATCCTGTTCGTGGCCTCCTTCTGGTCGTGGACGATCATCATCGATAAATGGCTGAAGATCCGCCGACTGTCGGCGGATGCGGCGCGATTTGAAGAGAATTTCTGGTCCGGCGGTTCGCTGGAGGAGCTCTATGAGCGGCTCGGCAACAAGCCCTCGGACCCGATGGCGGCGGTGTTTGCCGCGGCCATGTCCGAATGGCGACGAAGTTCCTCGCGTGGGCTGGCGGCAACCGATGCGTTGCGGGCCAATCTGCAGGAACGGATCGAGCGGGTCATGGAGGTGTCTCTGACCCGCGAGATGGAACGCATTGAGCGCTACATGGTGTTCCTGGCATCGGCCGGGGCGACGGCCCCCTTCATCGGCTTGTTTGGCACCGTGTGGGGCATCATGAACAGCTTCCAGGCGATCGCCGTGGCGAAGGATACCAATCTCGCCGTGGTTGCACCTGGCCTCGCGGAAGCCTTGTTCACCACGGCCATGGGGCTGATCGTCGCGATCCCGTCGGTCGCCGCCTACAACAAGTTCAGCACCGACATGTCGCGCTATTCGCAGCGGCTCGAGGGGTTTGCTGCTGAGTTCAGCGCCATCCTGTCGCGCCAACTCGAGGAGTCGAAGTAAGCCATGGCCAGCTCAGAAAGTATGCGGCTGCGCCGCCGTTTGCGCGGCGGGCCGATGACCGAAATCAACGTCGCGCCGTTTGTGGATGTGATGCTCGTGCTGGTCGTCATCTTCATGATTGCGGCGCCGTTGCTGACGGTCGGCGTCCCGGTGGACCTGCCGAAAGCCGCGGTGGATCCCCTCAACGAGGACAAGGAGCCGCTGATCATCACGCTGGACGCGGAGGGACGTGTCTATCTCCAGGAATCGGAAATCGACGAAAACGTTCTCATTCCCCGCCTGGTGGCGGTCTCCGAGGCGAACCCGGATTTGCGTGTCTTCGTGCGCGGTGACCGCGCGATCAATTATGGCCGCGTGATGGAAGTGATGGGGATGGTCTCGGAAGCGGGATTCGCGAAGGTCGCGTTGATCGCCGAAGTTCCGATCCCGAAAACCCCGGACCAATAGCGGAGCGGTCGGCGATCAATCATGCGGGTGAACTGGGCACATTTCAAAACGGGTGGCGCGCTGTCGGCGGTGGCTCATGTGTCCGTCATCGTCGTTGCCCAGTTTGGATTGCCATTTCTGTTTACGCCGCCCGAAGTGACCGCGACGGTGATCCCGGTCGAAGTTGTGAGCATCGACGATGTGACGCGGCCACCGGCTGCCGCGACGCCGGAACCCGATCCCGAACCGACCCGCACTGCATCGCCGCAGCCGCCACCCAAACCGCCGCAGCCCGTCCCCGAACCACCGAAGCAGGTACAGCCCGAAAAGATTGCCGCACTTCCCGAACCGGCACCGCCGGTGATCAAGCCGGCGCCGCCAAAGAAAAAGGCTCCCCAACCCAAGCCGGAGCCGGCCCCGCCGGTGGCCAAGGCCCAGCCGAAGGCCAAGCCGAAACCACCCGTGCCGACGCGGAGCTTCGACAATATCCTCAAGGACCTCGCGGCCGAAGAGAAACCGGTGAAGACGGCGGAGCGCGCGCGCAAGCCGGAGACCGAGCGCGACAAGGGCAAGGAAGCCCCGCAGCAGTCTCAGATTGCCGAGCGCGCGACCATCGCCGAGCTCGATCTGTTGCGCCAGCTGATCCGGCAACAGATCAGAGAATGCTGGAACCCGCCGGTTGGCGCGCGCGACGCGGAGGACCTGATCGTCACGGTTCTAATCCGGCTCGATCCCCAGGGCGTGGTGCGCGAGGCCACCGTGGTTGATGCACCGCTGATGGGCCTCGATCGCTACTTCCAGGCAGCTGCCGAATCCGCACGCCGCGCCGTGCTGAACGACAGATGCCAGCCGCTGCAGTTGCCGGCCGACAAGTACGAAATCTGGAAAGAGATCCGGTTCAACTTCGACCCAAGCAAAATGCTGAGCTAGCTGATGATGATGACTGCCCCCTCACGCCGCACGTTCTTTGCGATCCTCGCCACCCTGATGTTTTCGGCAGTGCTGGCCCTTCCGGCGCGGGCCGAACTGACTGTCGATGTCACGCAAGGCAATATCGAGCCGTTGCCGATTGCGGTGCCGAATTTCATCGCGTCGGATGATGTTGGACGCCGGTTCAGCATCGACATCGCCGAGGTTATCGCGGACAATCTTGAGCGTTCGGGACTGTTCCGCCCCATCGACAAGCAGGCCTTCATTTCACAGCCGCAAAGTCTGGGCGTGAATCCCCGCTTTGCCAATTGGAAGCCGCTGAACGCCCAGGCGCTCGTGGTCGGCGAGGTCAATATCGAGCCGAATGGCGCCCTGCGCGCCTCGTTTCGGCTCTGGGATGTGTTTGCGGAAAACCAGATGACCGGGTTGAGCCTGACCACCACCCAGGCGAACTGGCGCCGCGTGGCACACATCATTTCCGACACAATCTATGAGCGGATCACGGGCGAGGCCGGTTATTTCGACACGCGCATCGTCTATATCGCGGAGAACGGTCCGTCCGACCGACGCGTAAAGCGGTTATCGATCATGGATCAGGACGGCGCCAATCATCGTTTCCTGACAGACGGCAAAACACTCGTCCTCACACCGCGCTTCTCGCCGACCCAGCAGGAGATTACCTACCTGGCCTATTTCAATGATCAGCCGCGGGTCTATCTGTTCAATATCGATACCGGCGAGCAGGAGTTGCTGGGCGACTTTCCAGGCATGACGTTTGCACCGCGATTCTCTCCTGACGGTGACAATGTGATCATGAGTTTCGCCCAGGGTGGAAACTCCGATATTCACGTCATGGATTTGCGCACCCGACGGTTGCGCCAGCTGACCGACAATCCGGCGATCGACACCGGACCTTCTTATGCGCCGGACGGGCGCAAGATCGTGTTTGAATCCGATCGGGGCGGCAGCCAACAGCTCTATGTCATGAATGCTGATGGCAGTGGGCAGCAACGGATAAGTTTCGGCGACGGCCGTTACGGCACACCGGTCTGGTCGCCGCGTGGCGACCTCATCGCCTTCACCAAGATCTTCCGTGGCACGTTTCATATCGGCGTGATGCGGCCCGACGGCAGCGGTGAGCGGTTGTTGACCCGGGGCTTCCTGGTTGAGGGGCCGACCTGGGCGCCGAACGGCCGGGTGCTCATGTTCTTCCGTCAGGAAAAAAGCGATGCGCAGGGCCTGGGCGGCACGCCGCGGCTGTTTTCCATCGACCTGACGGGTTTCAACGAACGCGAACTTGGAACCCCGGTGGGTGGTTCGGACCCGGCATGGTCTCCGGGGCCTGTCCGCCAATAGTCTCAGAGCCGTGAAAGTGACTGAAAATACTTGTCAATTTGCGTGAATATCCCCGCGCATAAGCTTGATTCCCAAAAAACAGCGACGTATAGTTCGGCTGTCTGCCGACAGGGCGGTGTTTGGCCTGTGGGTGGTTGCGCAACAATTCGGCACCGTTCGGTGTGACGCACGATAACCAGTTGTTCCGTTTATCGGATTTCGCCATTTGCGGACTGGAATCGTGATTATTCGGCTTAAGGAGTCACCCATGCGATTTAATATTCCCGGCCTGGTGGTAGCAGCCTTTGTGCTCGCCGCCTGTTCCTCAACGGGCGATGACAGCGCCAACACCGGCAGCAGCGGCGCATCCAGCTCCGGCGGCGGCGATCAGACGGCCACGGCGCCGGCCGGTCCCAAACCCGGTTCCCAGACTGATCTCGAGGTCAATGTTGGCGACCGCGTCTTCTTCGATTTCGACAAGTCGAACCTGTCTGCTGAATCCCGCACCGCAGTTGAGCGTTGGGCGGCTTGGCTGAAGACCTATCCCGCCAACAAGGTGGTTATTCAGGGTCATGCGGATGAACGCGGCACGCGCGAATACAACCTCGCGCTTGGTGAGCGTCGCGCCGATTCGGCGCGCGACTATCTGGTCTCCCTCGGGGTCGACTCAAACCGGGTCAAGATCGTCAGCTTCGGCAAGGAACGCCCGGCCGTTGCAGGCTCGAACGAGCGGGCCTGGGCGCAGAACCGTCGTGCGGTCGTGGTGATCAGCACCAACTAGCGTTCGCCTATCTAATTCAAGACGATGCGCCCCGGGATATCCGGGGCGTTTTCGTTTGCAGGTGTGTTTTCGTTTGCCCCCTGTATTTTTTTTGAATGAGCGCCATGCCATAGTTTCGCCGGAATGCGTGGCGATTCTGGCATCTCCAATATGAGCGGGCGGTCCGTTGGACCGCTGAAAATCTTCCACCAGTAATCATCAACGGACTGTGTCGTCATGTTGAAGCTATTTCGGATTTTTGTGCCCACCAGCCTGTCGCTGCTTCTCCTCTTGTCGAGCGGTGCGGCGTTGGCCCAGTCGAACGATGTGCGAGGCCTTGCTGATACGGTCTCTCGGTTGGAACGGCAGCTGCAAGCGTTGGAACGCAGCGTGTATCGCGGCGCGCCGCCGCCTGCGACGACATCCGGAACGTCGACATCTGGTGCATCAGCTGCGGCCGGACCTTCGGGAACGGCCCTGTCTAATCTTCAGGTCACCACCGACGGTCTCGAAGAGCAGTTGCGTCGCCTTACCGGGCAGGTCGAGCAGATCGATTTTCAAGTCCGGCAAATGAACCAACGGATGGACCGGCTGGTGTCAGACGTCGATTTTCGGCTCCAGGCCCTCGAGCAGGGCTCCGGGGCAACGCCGCTCGGCTCGTCCCAGCCCATCGCGCCAGCCGTACCGCGTGCGCCCGGTGCGGTAACCGTTGAACCCGCCGGTGGTGCAGGTGCCCCCCGGGTGTTTGGTACGCTGACGGAATCGCAGTTGCGGGCAGCCGGGGTGAACACAACACCGGTGGACCAACAGACCGCCAGCGCCAGTTCGGCTGCACAAACGCCTGCGTCGTCGCCAACCGCGTTGCCGGCGGGAAGCCCACGTGATCAGTACGACTTTGCCTACAAGTTTCTGCTGCAGCGCGATTTTGAAAGCGCCGAGACGGCACTGAGTGCTTTCGTGACCGCGAATCCCGAGGATTCTTTGGCCGGAAACGCCCAGTACTGGCTTGGTGAGACTTTCTATGTGCGCGGCGACTATCCCACGGCCGCCCGCGCCTTCGCTGAGGGTTTTCAGCGCTATCCCGACAGTGCCAAGGCGCCTGACAATCTGTTGAAGCTCGGCATGTCCCTGGCGCAGCTCGAACAGAGTTCGGACGCTTGCATCACCCTGAAGAAGTTGCGGGTCGAGTATCCTGACGCCCCCACCAGCATTGTTCAGCGTGCCGATCGGGAGATCGGCCGTCTGCAGTGCCCCTAAGCGCCAGACCTGTCGCCACGCGTTCGGCGCCATGCGCTGCCGCCATCGATTCGTGTGATCCGGCCATTTGTCCGATCGGAGCGGAAGAGTTCGCGGATGCCATGCAACGCCTGGGTCCGTTCGAGACCAACCCTCATCTGGCCGTCGGCGTGTCCGGCGGACGCGATAGCGTTGCCCTGGTGTTGCTGGCTGCCGAATGGGCGGCTGCGCGCGGTGGCCTCGCGACGGCCGTCACGCTCGATCATGGCTTGCGCGATGCATCTGCAGACGAGGCCGGACTGGTTTCGGAATGGATGGCGCAGCACGGTATTCCCCATCATACGCTCGCCTGGGTGGATTCGCCCGGGCCTGGCCTGTCATGCATGAGCGCCAGTGAGGCCGCCGCCAGGACGGCACGTTATGGATTGCTTGAGGCGTTCTGCAGAGATCACAAAATTCTCCACTTGCTCGTCGGGCATCATCTTGATGACCAGTTGGAAACTCAGGTGATGCGCCGCGCTCGTTCGAGTGGTGTGTTTGGCCAGGCGGGGATGCCTGCGGTGCGGGAGCTGGCACGAACTCGGGTCTTGAGACCGTTTCTCGATATCCCGCGCGCGCGCGTGACCGCGACCCTGCATGCGCGTGGGCAGAGCTGGGTCGAGGATCCGAGCAACCAGGATATGCGATTTACCCGTGCGCGGATGCGGTTGGACCAATCGAGCAGGCCCGCCGTCGCATTGGACGTGGACTCACAGATGGCACGGTCGAGGGTCGCGGCGGAACGTGAGATTTCCCGCGTCGCGGCGCGGGCCGTCGCTGTGCATCCGGCAGGTTTCGCGACCCTCGATCCTACATCGCTCGGCGCGACCGACCGAGAGGTGGCTGTGCGACTGGTTGCCGGTTTGGTGACATGCATTGGCGGGCGGGTTTATGCCCCACGGGGACAGCGCCTGAACCGGCTAGCCGACAAACTGATCGATGACGTCCTGGGCGGCGGCGCAACGCTTGGTGGCTGTACCGTGCAACCGTGCGGCGCGGGCTTGGTGCGGATCGCGCGTGAGCTGGCGGCGATTGATGAGCCCCGGCATATCATTGGCGACGGCGAGAGAGCTCGGGCAATCGAATGGGATGGGCGCTTTCAAGTTTGGCTTCCGGCGGCGGATGCCTTGGGTGCGACCTTTGATGGTGAAACCCAGATTGGTGCGGTTGGGCATTTTCTCGCATGTGGGGTGCCGGAGCACACCGATTCACCACGTCATGAAGCGTTGCCACATACTGTCCGGATGGCCTTGCCAGCGATTTGCCGTGCTGGCCAATTTCATGTTTGTGCGCTGCCGTATTCTTCCTATCGGCGCTGGGTCACGGCGAAAGCCCGGTTTGCGCCGAAAAATCCGGTTGCCGGCGCGGTATTCGCAACGGGTTGATAATGATCACACTCGTATTATCGCGTTGATTTTCGCATTGCCCTGAGGGCTTTGGGACACCATGTTAGGTCCGATAAGCAATTCAATGTAATCCGCAGCTCTTACAACCGCCGGAAAGTTTTGGCGGCGCTGGTCTGGATGGGCGGTCGATCGGAGAAGGTCTTTGAACAATTTCGGTAGAAACATCGCGCTGTGGGTCATCATTGCCTTGTTGGTCGTGGCGCTGTTCAACCTGTTCCAGAGTTCGGGACGACAGGATACAGAACAACAATTGGCGTTTTCCGATTTCATCGGACAGGTCGAGACCAATCAGGTTCTGGATGTCACCATTCAGGGCAACGACATCAAAGGCACGCTGCGCAATGGCACGGCCTTTAAATCTTATGCGCCGAACGACCCCAACCTTGTTTCGACCCTGACCGAATATGGTGTGCGCATCACAGCTGCACCGCAGGAAGAAGCAAACTTCCTGGTGCGTACGCTGCTGAGCTGGCTGCCGTTCATCGTCATTGTCGGCATCTGGGTGTTTTTCATGCGCCAGATGCAGGGCGGCGGCGGTCGCGGTGCAATGGGCTTTGGTAAGTCACGCGCGAAGATGCTGACCGAGAAGACCGGCCGCGTCACCTTCGACGATGTCGCCGGTGTCGAGGAAGCAAAGCAGGAGGTCGAGGAGGTCGTCGAATTCCTGCGTGACCCTCAGAAGTTCCAACGGCTGGGCGGAAAAATCCCCAAGGGTGTTCTGCTGGTTGGGCCTCCGGGTACGGGCAAGACCCTGCTCGCGCGCGCGATTGCGGGTGAGGCGAATGTCCCGTTCTTCACCATCTCCGGTTCAGACTTCGTCGAGATGTTTGTCGGCGTTGGCGCCAGCCGCGTCCGCGATATGTTTGAACAGGGTAAGAAAAATGCGCCCTGCATCATCTTTATCGATGAGCTTGACGCGGTGGGCCGCCATCGTGGCGCTGGTCTGGGCGGCGGCAATGATGAGCGCGAACAGACACTAAACCAGCTTCTCGTCGAGATGGACGGCTTCGAGACCAACGAAGGCGTGATCCTGGTTGCGGCGACGAACCGTCCTGATGTGCTCGACCCGGCCCTGCTGCGTCCTGGCCGTTTCGACCGCCAGGTTGTGGTGCCGAACCCCGATATCATCGGCCGTGAGAAAATTCTCAAGGTGCATATGCGCAAGGTCCCGTTGGCACCCGACGTGAACGCCAAGACCATTGCCCGCGGCACACCGGGCTTCTCCGGTGCCGATTTGGCGAACCTGGTGAACGAGGCGGCTTTGATCGCGGCCCGCAAGAGCCGGCGCATGGTCACCATGGCCGAATTCGAGGATGCCAAGGACAAGGTGCTGATGGGCGCCGAACGCCGCTCGATGGTGATGACCGAAGACGAGAAAAAATTGACGGCCTATCACGAGGCGGGGCACGCGCTGGTCGGCATGCACATGGATGGCTGCGACCCGCTGCACAAGGTCACGATCATCCCGCGTGGTCAGGCCCTGGGCGTGACCATGTCTCTGCCCGAACGGGATCGCTACACCTATTCGATCTATGAGCTGAAGGCCAAGCTGGCGATGATGTTCGGCGGGCGCGTCGCCGAGGAAATCATCTTCGGCAAGGATCACGTTACGACCGGCGCCGGCAATGATATCAAGCAAGCGACGAGCCTGGCGCGCCGGATGATTACGGAATATGGGTTCAGCGAAAAACTCGGACCGTTGCGTTACGAAGACAATCAGGAAGAGGTCTTCCTCGGCCATTCGGTGTCCCAGCATAAGAATGTCTCGGATGCGACTGCCAAGGTCATCGACGATGAAATCCGGGCGCTGATCGACGCGGCAGAGAAGAATGCGCGGCGAATTTTGACGGAACAGCTCGAGGACCTACATACGATCTCGAACGGTCTGCTTGAGTATGAGACGCTGTCCGCCGATGACGTCGATGCGCTTCTCCGGGGAGATCCTGTCGACCGGCCGGATGATGATACGGATTCAGCCGACAGCCCGCGTTCGTCTGTCCCGACGAGCGGCACAGCAAGCAAGAAAGATCGGCCGAGTGGCGGCATGGAGCCGGAGCCGCAGCCTCAAGGCTAGCTAGTATTGAGGGCCAGGCCAATTTCCCCCGAACCAATTCAGACACCCATTCCAGGGGCTTTCGCGGCAACGCGGGAGCCCCTGTTGGATTCCCACACCGGCGCCGGCCGGTTGCGTCTGATGCCCCTGGGCCTGGTCTCCGGTGGCGCGGCGATCGCGCTGTGCGAGTCGGGTGACGGCCTTGCGCTGGCGGGTGGTCCGTTTGTGTTTACCCATGCCCGAATCACGGGCGCAGATGCGCCAGGTGATGCCGCGCTGTCGGTTGCGGATCTGCTCCGTTGGGCGACACAAGCCGCACGCGACGGCAATGAGGGGCCGGCCGAGTCGGTCGCGCGAATCTCTCAGCCGCGGGCGGATTTTGCGGGTCTGACGTTGAGCGGCAAAGGCGCGCGGCCGCGGATCATGGGCGTGTGCAATGTCACGCCCGACAGCTTTTCCGATGGCGGCGATCATGCCGCACCCGCGCAGGCCATCGCATTCGCGCGAGAACTCGCCGGCGCCGGGGCCGACATCATCGACGTTGGCGGGGAATCGACCCGGCCCGGTGCCGACCCGGTCGCGGAGCGCGTCGAGATCGAACGGGTGTTGCCGGTGATCGAAGGCCTGGTAGCACATGATGTGCCGGTGTCCATCGATACGCGCCGCGCCGGGGTTATGCGTGCGGCCATCGATGCGGGCGTTGTCCTCGTCAACGACGTAAGCGGACTATCAGACGATCCCGACGCGCTCTCTGTCGTGGCCGCGGCGAATGTGCCGGTGGTCCTGATGCATATGCAGGGACAGCCGGAGAATATGCAGGATGACCCGTCATACACGGATGTCGTGCACGATGTTTATGACGCCCTGGCGGGGCGCATTGATGCCTGCCTGGACGCCGGGATGGCACCCGACTGTATCGCAATCGACCCAGGCTTCGGGTTCGGCAAAACCGTGGCGCATAATCTCGAACTGCTGACCCATCTCGCCCAGTTTCACGGACTAGGCTGCCCCATCGTGGTCGGACTGTCGCGCAAGAGCTTCATCGGCGCGCTGACGGGCGAGAAAACCCCCTCCGCGCGCGTGACTGGCTCCGTCGCAGCCGCCTTAAAGGCGCTCGATCAGGGCGCCCAGATCGTTCGGGTGCATGATGTGGCGGAGACCCGACAGGCATTCGATGTGTGGAGGGCCGTCCTTTGACGGGCCATATGACGGGATTGTTAACGGTCGCGGGCAGGGTGCTATAAGTCGGGCCCCCGACAGGTCCGGAATTTGACGATGGCACGAAAACTTTTCGGCACAGATGGTATCCGCGGCAAGGCCAATCAGGAGCCGATGACCGCCGAAACGGCATTGCGCGTCGCGATGGCCGCGGGGCATCGCTTTACCCGCGGCGACCACCGTCATCTTGTCATTATCGGCAAGGACACACGGCTCAGCAATTACATGCTGGAGCCTGCGATGCAGGCCGGATTCACGGCGATGGGCATGGATGTCGTGCTGGTCGGCCCGATGCCGACCCCGGCAGTTGCCATGCTCACCCGGACATTGCGCGCCGATCTCGGGGTCGTGCTGTCGGCCTCACACAATCCCTATGAAGATAACGGTATCAAGCTTTTCGGCCCGGACGGCTTCAAGCTTTCGGATTCGGTGGAAGAGGAGATCGAGGCGCTGATCGAGAATGGCCTGCTCGACCATCTGGCCGATGCCAGCAGTCTCGGGCGCGCGCGACGCCTTGAGGACGCGCCGGGTCGTTACATCGAATTCGTCAAACACACGTTCCCGCGTGGCCTGCGTCTCGACGGGCTGAAAGTGGTTGTCGATTGCGCGAATGGCGCCGCCTATAAGGTCGCCCCCTCCGTGTTCCACGAACTGGGTGCTGATGTTATTCCCATGGCGATCGACCCCGACGGCACGAACATCAACCGCGACTGCGGTGCCACGGCAACGGATGCCTTGCAGCAGCAAGTGGTGACCCATGGTGCCCATCTGGGTGTTGCGCTGGACGGCGATGCAGATCGGGTCATCCTGTGTGACGAAAATGGCGAGGTCGTCGATGGCGACCAGGTCATGGCCGTGATCGCCCGGTCCTGGCAGGCCGCCGGCCGGTTGCAGGGCGGCAAGGTCGTCGCGACTGTGATGTCGAACCTGGGGTTCGAACGGTATCTGCAGACCATAGACCTTGAAATGGAGCGGGCGAATGTGGGTGACCGCTATGTCCTCGAACGGATGCGCGCGGGTGGCTACAATCTCGGCGGCGAACAGTCGGGGCACATCATCCTGAGCGACTATTCGACCACCGGCGACGGCTTGATCGCGGCGCTTCAGGTGCTGGCAGCGCAGGTCGAAGCCGGGGTGTCGATGAGCGCGCTGACCGATGTTTTCGAATCCTATCCGCAACTGCTGCGCAACGTGCCTGCGAATGGCGCGACGGCGATGGAGCATGCGAGCGTTAAGTCCGCTGTCACAGCCGCCGAGGCAAAACTCGGGGATGACGGGCGCGTACTCATCCGACCGTCGGGCACAGAGCCCCTCATTCGCGTGATGGCGGAAGGACGTGACCAGCAAGTCGTCAACGCCGTGGTCGATGAGATTGTCGGCGCCATCGCCGACGTATCGACCGCATAGCACAGGGCGGTTATTCGAGATGGATGGACGGGTATTGATTGTCGCCGGATCGGATTCCGGCGGCGGCGCGGGCATTCAAGCCGATATCAAGGCGGTGACCGCGCTTGGCGGGTTCGCCATGACGGCCGTGACTGCCCTGACGGCACAAAACACCCAGGGTGTGCACGGTATCTTCGGGGTCGAGACGAGCTTCATCGCGCAACAGATGCGTGTGGTGCTGGACGATCTCGGGGCCGACTGCCTGAAGACCGGGATGCTGCACAGCGTCGAGGTGATCGAGACCGTCGTCGAGACCCTGTCTGACATCGCGGGTGATGTCCCGTTGGTCGCCGATCCGGTCATGGTCGCCAAGGGCGGCGCGCGGCTGCTCGATGAAGGGGCGAATGCGGCGCTGGTGTCGTTGTTGATCCCCCGGGCCAATCTGCTCACACCGAATGCTCCCGAAGCTGCCGCCCTGACGGACGTTGCCGTGGAAGACGAAGATGGACAGCGTCGTGCGGGCGAGAAGTTGCTGGAGCTTGGCGCGGCCGCAGCCCTGGTCAAGGGCGGGCATATAGAAGGCCCGGACGTGGTGGATTTTCTGATCACGCCGAGCGAAACATTGCGGTTCGCCGATCCGCGCATTGAAACCCGTCACACCCACGGCACCGGCTGCACGCTCGCTTCGGCGATTGCGGCGGGCTTGGCGCAAGGGATGGCACTGTCCGAGGCGGTGGCCCGGGCGCGCCTCTATGTCAGGCAGGCGATCACGGCCGCACCGGGCTATGGACGTGGACACGGTCCGCTCGATCACGGGGTGACGTTTGATCCCAGCCGCCTCGAATCCTGATACTGGCGGCGCGCGACACCCATGACCCAATCATCCAACACGCCACCTGCGGCCGTCGGGTTCTTCTCGCTGGCCACTGCAGGTGCGCTCGTCACCGTCCTCGTTTGGGGCGGCACGCCGATCATCACGAAATTTGGTGCGGTATCAGTCGATGTGTTTTCTTTGGCGCTTCTGCGCACGGTCATGGCGCTTCCGCTTGCCGTCCTCATCCTGGCCATTCTTCGGTGCCCGCTGCCCTGGCGCGGCAATGACAAATGGCTGCTCCTCGTTGTGGGTATTCCGGGAGTCATCGGCTTCCCGGTTCTGTTCACGCTCGGCGTCGGGCTCACATCGGCGGGCCACGCTGCGGTTGTGACCGCCGCCACGCCGGTGTTCGTCGGCCTTCTTGAATCCATTGTCAGTCGCCGGCTCCCGTCGCCACGTTGGTGGATCGGGGTGTCTGTTGCATTTGTTGGTGCGGTGATTCTGATTGCGGAGGCCGTGGGCCTCGATTCCGTGGATGCGACCTGGCAGGGCGACCTCCTGGCAGCGGCCGGCGGGTTTTCGGCGGCGGTGAGTTTTGTTGCGGGTGCGCGGCTGACGCCGCGATATGGCCCGATCGGTGTGACCATGTGGGGTGTGGTGGTCGCGGGCATTATTCAGCTGCCGTTCGTCATCGCCCGGATGGACGCAGCGGCATGGGCCGCAGTTGAGCCGCTGGGGTGGACGGCGATCATCTATCTTTCGGTGGGGTCGACGATCGTGGCCTACATCAGTTGGATCTTCGCGCTATCGCGCGGCGGCATCTCGCGGATGAGTGTCTGGCAGTTTGGTTTGCCGGTCGTGGGTGTCGCGGGGGCCGCGATATTCCTCGGTGAACCGTTGACGCCGCTGCTCGTGGCCGCCACGGTCATTATTCTCCTTGGCGTCGGGCTGGTGCAGCGACGCTGAAGTTTCGCGAGCGCCGATGTCCGAGACCACCCAAACCCGCCTCTACACATTCGCGCTGCTCGCGGTCTTCATCTATGGCGTGACCCCCGTCTTCACCAAGGTCGGAACACTGACCGCAGACGGCATCACGGTCGGCGCGTTGCGCGCGGTCGTCGCGGCACCCGTGGCCGCCCTGGTGATCGCGATCACCGGATGCCGCATACCGATGCGCCGGGATGCCATATTCCTGGTGCTGATCTCGGGGGTCGGTGGATTGGTGCTGTTCCCGGTCTTCTTCAGCTGGGGTGTGCAGTTCACCACGGCGGGGCATGCTGCGGCCGGCACCGCTGCGGGCGCGGTCATGGCGGGTGCGATCATGGCGGTACTGCACTGCCAGATGCCCGGCTGGCGCTGGTGGGTCGGCGTGGCGGTCGGCTCGGTGGGGGCGTTGTTATTGATCTGGGAGGCGCTCGGCCTGTCGGTGGAGGGCGTCACCTGGCAGGGCGATGCCCTGGTATTCCTCGGCATGTTCATGGGCGTCGTCGGCTATGTCGCCGGGTCGAAACTCACCGCCGAACTCGGCGCCGTGACCGTGACCATGTGGTCGGTCCTCGTGGCCGCCGCGTTCCTGGTTCCCGTGGTCGTGTTTCATGCGGGCGCCGAGACATTGGCTGCGATCGATGTGAAGGGCTGGCTCGCGATCTGTTCGCTGGCCTGGGGCACCACCATACTTGCCTATCTGCTCTGGAATCGGGCGCTCGCGGACGGTGGTGTGGCCCGCATCGGCGCATTGCAGCTGCTGCAGCCCGTTATCGGGATCGGGTTGGCGCCTTTGATCCTCGGCGAGCCGCTGACCCCCACACTGCTGGTGGCGACGCTCGTTATCCTGGCCGGCGTCGCGCTGGTGCAGCGTGGCGGCAAGTAGCCACTTCTTTTTTTGCGCAAGAACCGGGTGGGGTGCAGGAGCAGGGATGCCTAGTTTTCCTGTGTGCGAAACGGATCGCACGGACCCGCCAGCCGGGTGTAAGAAGGAGATGCGGAATATGGCCATGATCGACACATTCGAGCCCGAAACCCTCGATAACCATTTAGACGACGACTATGGCTTCGCCTTGGTCGGCCGCCTTTTGACCTGGCTGAGCGAAAATTATCGAGATCAGCCCAACCTCGAGCAGATCGCTGCGGAGGCCGGCCTGAGCGCGTTTCATCTGCAGCGCTTGTTCACCCGCTATGTGGGTGTCAGCCCCAAGAAGTACGTCCAGTATCTGACCCTCGATCACGCCAAGCGGGCGTTGGACGAGTCCCAGAGCGTACTCGATGTCGCATTCGAGACCGGACTGTCGGGCGCGGGACGCCTGCATGATCTGTTCGTCACCCATGAGGCTGTCACGCCGGGTGATTGGAAGCGCCGCGGTGAGGGGTTGGAGCTGCGCTATGGCTGGCATGACAGCCCCTTTGGCGAATGCCTTATCGTGGCCTCGGCCCGCGGTGTTTGCGGCCTCGCCTTTAATGGAACCGGCGATCGCGCCGCCGCACTCGAAGACCTGCGCGGCAGCCTCGACGCCGCCACACTGGTCGAAGACCCCGATGCGACCCGCGCCTATGCCGCCGCGGCATTTGGCCAGGGAGACGTGCACCTGGTGCTGCGCGGAACGCCCTTTCAGCTCAAGGTCTGGGAGGCGTTGATGCAGATTCCCGAGGGGGCCGTGCTGACCTATGCGGATCTCTCGGCGCGCATCGGTGCGCCGGGCTCTGCGCGTGCCGTCGCCGGCGCTGTGGCGCGGAACCCCGTATCTTGGCTCATCCCGTGCCACCGGGTCATCCGGAACGGTGGCACCATCAGCGGATACCGCTGGCATCCCGACAAGAAGCGGCTGATTTTGGCCTGGGAGGCCGCACGAGCCGAGGCCTCCGAGGCCCGCCGTTGAGCCCACTTTATTCCCGCGATCCGACGGGGTAGGGTCCGCGCCTGAAAATTCGGGAAGGGCCTCATGACGGCACGATACTGGGAAGATTATACGGTTGGCGAGGTCTTCGAGACCGAACCTGTGACGGTTTCGCAAGCCGAGATCATCGCCTTTGCCGAGAAGTACGATCCGCAGGTGTTTCATACGGATCCGGAGGCGGCCAAGGACAGCTTCTACGGAGGCCTGATCGCCAGCGGCCATCAGACGATTGGTCTGGCCTTCGCGCAATTTGTTCGCCTCGGCCTGTTTGCCGAGAACGCGCTGGGCGGGCCGGGCATGGACGCGATCCGCTGGACCGCACCCGTGCGGCCCGGCGATACCCTCCACACCATGGCCGAGGTGGTCGAACTTCGGGCGTCCAGGTCGCGCCCCACTCGCGGGATTATCCGCGTCCGGCTCGCAACCCGTGTCGGTGATCAGGATGTGTCGAGCTTTATCACGACGACATTCCTCGCCCGGCGCCCGGCGGAGGATGCGGCATGAGCGGTCTCTATCTTGAGGACTACACGGTCGGCCGCGTTTTCGAGACCGAGCCGGTTAAACTTGATGCGGATGAGATCATCTGGTTCGCCGAGCGACACGATCCACAAATTTTCCATACCGACCCAGAGCGTGCGAAAGACTCCGCGTTCGGCGAGCATGTCGCAAGCGGCTTCCAGACGGTGGCGATCGCGACGGGCCAGTTCATCCGCACCGGTGCCGTGGACGGCACGGGGCTGGGCGGACCGGGTATGGATGCGATCCGCTGGACGGCACCTGTGCGTCCCTGCGAAACCCTGCAAACCCGCGTTGAAGTGACCAAGGCGCGAGCTACGCGCTCCGATCCTGGTCGCGGCGTCGTGACGCTGGCTTTCGCGGTCACGACCGAATCCGGTCCGGTTCTGACGTTCGAAGCCACGATCTTCGTGCGCGGCCGCGCCGGAGAGCAGGCATAGCGACTGGCCGCATGATAGACTGAGGGCCGTTTTCGACCTCCAGCGTGCCGGGACAGGATGATCAGTTTTATTGCCGGAATGGATCCGAGCCAGCTCGGAATGTGGCTCACCTTCGCCGTGATCCTCGTTGCGCTGGTCGTGTACACGCTCGAACGGCTGACATTCGAGCTGACCTCGCTGGGCGTGATCTGCGTTCTGCTTGTGTTTTTCCATTTTTTCCCGGTCGTGGATGCGGATGGCGTCAACATTCTCAACCCGACGCGGTTGCTGGCCGGCTTTGCCAATCCGGCGCTGCTGACGGTCGTCGCCTTGTTGGTGATGGGTGAGGGGTTGGCGCGCACTGGTGTGCTTGTGGCTGGCGCCCAGATGTTCTTTCGATATGGGCGCGGTCATGCGGCCCTGGCGACCGGGCTGGCCTTTGTCGCGGTGCTGGTGGTCAGCGGGTTCATGAACAACACGCCCGTGGTGGTGATCTTTATTCCCATCATGCAGGCGCTGGCCTCGCGCCTCGGGCAGTCGCCCTCGCGTTTGATGATGCCGTTGTCGTTTGCCGCGATTCTCGGCGGCATGACGACCTTGATCGGCTCAAGCACGAACCTTCTGGTCTCCGGCATGTTGATCGAGTTGGGCAATGAGGGGTTCTCGTTCTTCCAGTTCGCCGTGCCCGGTGCCGCGCTTGCCCTGGTGGGGGTGATCTATGTGATTTTCGTCTGCCCCCGTCTGCTTCCGGAGCGGGCGTTGCTCACCAATGCGATCGCCGGTGGTGGGCGCCAGTTTATGGCCGAAGTTGCCGTGACCGAGGACTCCAAGTTCCACGGCATGCAGCCGCGCGGCGGGTTCTTCCAGGACCTCAAGGACATGACGGTGCGTGTGATCATCCATGAGGGTGAGTCCTTCATGCCGCCGTTCGACGATGATTTCCAGCTTTCCCATGGCGATATCATGGTGGTGGCCGCGACGCGCGCGGCGTTGACCGAGGCGCTCAAGGGTGAACCCGAGCAGTTCCATCCCGAGCTGGGTCAGGATTGGGAGCGTTTCGAAGGCGAGGACGGTGCGCAGCGCTGGCAAGTCGGGAACCAGGTCCTGGCCGAAGCCATGGTGACGCCGGCCTCGCGGCTGGTCGGCCAGACCCTTACCCAGATCGGATTTCGCTACCAGTATCATTGCGTGGTCCTGGGCATTCAGCGCCGTTCCCAGATGATCCGAGCGCGGGTGACGGAGATTCGCCTGGAACCGGGTGACGTTCTCCTGATGCAGGGCCGCGAAGGCGATGTCGAAGCTCTGCGCGGCAATCAGGATATTCTGCTCGTCGAGTGGACGGCTGCAGAGATGCCGGCCGTTCATCACGCCCGTAGCACACTGGTGATCTTTGCCGCCGTCATTGGCTCGGCCGCGCTCGGGATCGTCCCCATCGAGATCGCGACATTGGTCGGCGCGGGCGCGATGCTCGCGACGGGTGTGCTGAACATCCGCCAGGCCGCGCGCGCCATCGACCGGACCATCGTCATGATGATCGCCGCGGCGCTGGCGCTCGGCAGTGCGTTGCAGGCGACGGGCGGGGCGGAATTTCTCGCGGGTCTGCTGTTGAGCGCCGTGGGCGACGCGTCCCCGGCGGTGATTCTGTCGGCGTTTTTCCTGTTGGTGGCGGTGCTGGCCAACATCATCAGCACCAAGGCGACCGCGGTGCTGTTCACACCGATCGCCGTCGGGCTGGCCAACGGGCTGGCGCTTCCCATCGAACCATTTGCCGTTGCCGTCGTCTTCGCCGCGAACTGCTCCTTCGCCTCGCCGGTCGGATATCAGACCAATCTCTTGGTGATGGCGCCTGGCAACTACCGATTCCTCGATTTCGTCCGGGTGGGATCACCTCTGTTGATTATCGTCTGGCTGATCTTCAGCCTGGTTGCGCCTTGGTATTACGGTTTGATCTGACCGTCCCATTCGGCCTGCGACAATGCGGCTATTGACCCGGCGTGAAATACTTCTAGTTTCTGCGGTGGGCCACACCTCCCCAACGAGGTGCGGCGTTCTGTAAGGAGCGCGTTCATGACGCAAACATTGAATAAGCCGGGCACACGTCCGGCTTCACCCCTCTTTTCCTCTGGCCCCTGCGCCAAGCGACCTGGCTGGTCGCTGGATGCGCTGACCGATGCAAGCATCGGACGTTCGCACCGCGCGAAGGGGCCCAAGGCCAAACTCCAGCGTGTCATCGAGGACAGCCGTTCGATCCTGGGAATCCCCGAGGATTACCGGGTCGGTATCGTGCCGGCCTCGGATACGGGCGCATTCGAGATGGCCATGTGGTCGGTGCTCGGCGCCCGGCCGATCGACATCCTTGCGTGGGAAAGCTTTGGTCAGGGCTGGGCCACGGACGTGGTCAAGCAGCTCAAGCTCGGTGATGTTCGGTTGCTCGACGCCGACTATGGCGCGTTGCCGGATCTCGGCGCCGTCGATTTCACCCGCGACGTGATCTTCACCTGGAACGGAACGACCTCGGGTGTCCGCGTCCCCGACGGTGACTGGATCCCGGACGACCGCGTGGGCCTGACCCTGTGTGATGCAACGTCTGCTGCGTTCGCCATGGATCTGCCCTGGGACAAGCTCGATATCGTCACCTGGTCCTGGCAGAAGGTCCTGGGCGGCGAGGGACAACACGGCATGCTGGTGCTCAGCCCGCGCGCGGTCGAGCGGCTTGAGAGCTACGCGCCGGCCTGGCCGCTTCCGAAGATCTTCCGCCTGACCAAGGGCGGCAAGCTCAACGAGGATATCTTCAAGGGCAGCACCATCAACACGCCTTCGATGCTGTGCGTGGAGGATCATCTCGACGCGCTCGATTGGTCGCGCGAGATTGGTGGCATCGACGCCCTGATTGGTCGCTCGAACGCCAATTTCGGCGTGATCGCAGCCTGGGTGGCGGGCTCGGACTGGGCTGCATTCCTGGCCGACGACCCGGCTCTGCGCTCGACAACGAGCGTCTGTCTCAAGGTCATCGACCCCTGGTTCGTGGCACTCGATAGCGACGATCAGTCAGCGACAGCAAAGGCGGTTGCAAGCCTGCTCGACAGCGAAGGCGTTGCCTTCGACGTCGGCGCCTATCGCGATGCCCCGCCGGGCCTGCGAATCTGGGCGGGCGCGACCGTCGAACAGTCGAATCTCGAGGCGTTGATGCCCTGGCTCGACTGGGCATTCGAGACCGTGAAAGCTGAACGCGCCGCCGCCTGACCGGCCCTGGCCTGATACCTCAAAATATCTTGAAACCCGCAGAAACGCGGAAGGATGTTCCCATGCCGAAAGTATTGATTTCCGACAAAATGAGTGACCGCGCGAAAGAGATTTTCGTCGAACGCGGGGTCGAGGTCGATGTGACGACCGGCCTGTCCGAGGAGGAACTGATCGCCATCATCGGCGACTATGACGGTCTGGCTATCCGCTCGGCCACCAAGGCCACTGCGAAGGTGCTGGCGGCCGCGACCAATTTGAAAGTCATTGGTCGCGCAGGCATCGGTGTGGACAATATCGACCGGGACGCCGCGACCGCGCGGGGCATCGTCGTCATGAACACGCCGTTCGGCAACGCGATCACGACGGCCGAACATGCCATCGCGATGATGATGGCGCTCGCCCGGCAGATACCCGAGGCCAATAAATCTACCCAGGAGGGCAAGTGGGAGAAGTCACGCTTCATGGGCGTGGAGCTCACCGCCAAGACCCTCGGCTTGATCGGCTGTGGCAATATCGGCTCGATCGTCGCCGAACGTGCGCTGGGCCTGAAGATGAAGGTCGTCGCCTTTGACCCTTATCTCAGCGATGAGCGCGCGCTCGAACTGGGCGTTGAGAAGGTCGATCTGGATGCGCTCCTGCGGCGCGCTGATTTCATCACCCTGCACACGCCGCTGACCGATCAGACTCGCGGGATTATCGACGCCGAGGCGCTGGCCAAGACCAAGCCGGGTGTACGCATCGTCAACTGCGCGCGTGGCGGTCTCGTTGTAGAGGCGGACCTGAAGGTGGCACTCGAATCCGGGCATGTCGCTGGTGCCGCACTCGACGTATTCGAAGAGGAGCCGGCCACAGACAATCTACTGTTTGGCACGGAGAATCTGGTGTGCACGCCCCACCTTGGCGCAAGCACCGCTGAAGCGCAGGTCAACGTCGCGATCCAGGTTGCCGAACAGATGGCCGACTATCTTCTGACCGGTGCGGTCGTAAACGCATTGAACATGGCGTCGGTCTCCGCCGAAGATGCACCGCGCCTGATGCCGTATATGAAGCTCGCGGAGTTGCTCGGCAGCTTCGCCGGACAGCTCGTCGAATCCAGTCTCAAAAATGTGACCATCGAATATGAGGGACATGCGGCAGAATTGAACACCAAGCCGCTCAGCGCGGCGGTGTTGAAAGGATTGCTTTCGCCCGTGCTCGACAGTGTGAACATGGTCAATGCGCCCGTTATGGCCCAGGAACGCGGCATCGACGTATCCGAGGTGCGCACGGCGCGTGAGGGCGACTACCAGACGCTCGTGCGCCTGACCGTGGTTACCGAGAACCACACCCGCAGCGTTGCCGGCACCCTGTTTGGCGGCGACCGGCCGCGGGTGGTGGACGTCAAGGGCGTCCCGATGGAGGCCGAGCTCGGCCACCACATGCTCTACGTCAACAACGAGGACAAGCCGGGCCTGATCGGGCATTTGGGCACCGTGCTGGGCGATGCCGGCCTGAACATCGCCACCTTCCAACTCGGCCGTACGGCCGAGGGCGATGACGCGATCGCACTGGTCGAGGTCGATCAGGAGGTCCCGGCGGAGGTCCTGGCCGCCGTGGCCGCGCTGCCGAGCGTCGTGCAGGCGAAGGCGCTGAACTTCTGATGCTGTGCCGGGTCCCCGCATATCTGGTGGTGGCCCTGGCGGTGTTGTTTGGTGGTTCCGGCGATCTTCGTGCGGCGGAGATTTTGACAATGCCGGGACTGCAAGACGGCGATTCGATCATCCGTCTGCCCGGTGTCGAGGGCGGGATTGGTCAGGCGCCGTCGCTGGTCGGCGTGCGCGGAGTAGATGGTCGGATTCGCGCCATCGCGTTGCAGGATGGGAAGCTCGAATTCTCCGAAGTTTCTGTTCCATCGCAGGCACCTGACCGCAGACCTGACGATATTCTTGACGATGGTGAGGTCACCTTTGGCCAATCGGATATTGCCCGGGCCTGGCTGACCGACCCGACGACGCGCTATGCGCATGGCATTCTGGGGGACGCGATCGAAGCCGGGGGGTTGGCGATAGAGCGCCCCGACGGCCGTATCGCGCGCTACAAGCTGGACGCCGGATCCGTGTTCGAGGACCGCCGGGTGCGGCTGATGGATCTCGATGGCGATGGGCGCGACGAGGCCATCGTCGTCCAATCCTATCTCGACGCCGGCGCGGCGTTGGCCGTGTTTGGCCTCGACGATTCGAAGTTGGTGTTCCTGTCCGAGGTGCCCGCGATTGGCCGCGCGAACCGCTGGCTCAACCCGGTCGGGGCCGCCGATTTCGACGGCGATGGGCGGACCGAAGTGGCCTTTGTCGAAACGCCGCATATCGGCGGCACGCTCCGCCTGTATGAGTTTCGCGATCGGAAATTGTTTGAGGATCACGCTGCGGGTGGTTTTTCAAACCACGCGATCGGTAGTCGTGAACAATCCCTGGCGGCGGTGCATGACTGGACGGGTGACGGTATCCCCGATATCGCGCTGCCCGACGCGCGCCGGGCCGCGATTCGGTTTGTCTCGTTTGCCGAAGGAAAGTTCCGCGAGTTTGACGGGGTTGCCCACAACCAGAAGATCGTCACCGCCGTAAGGCCTGCCATACTCGACGGCAGCGGGAAGGTTTATGCCGTCTATGGCCTGGCAGACGGCACGATCGTGGCGCTGCGTCCGGATCGGTAAACCGACCTGGTAGGCGCGAATTCACGAAAATTCGAACCAAATAGGCTCGCCAGCATGGATTCTTGGCGCTAATGTGCCGTTCATCATTTCGGTGCTCTATGAGCAATCCTGTTGGCGATGGATGGGGAAAGACGCTGAGCCGGACTTCGAAAATGCGCGCTTCGCTTGCGGCGGCCGGTTGTGCTGCGGTCGTCACATTCGTGGCGCCGCTCAACGTCGCCCACGCGTTTGAGATCAGTGACCCGGTGGAGCGCTTGGCGGTTCGCGCCCGTGTTGTTCAGAGCGAGATGATGGTCGCGGCACTCTCCTGTGGTCTGCGCAGCCAATACAACGCTGTCGTCGCCGAGTTTCAGACGGAGCTTGTGTCCCATGGTCGGGTTCTGCGGTCGATGTTCACCCGGACGCATGGTGCGGGGGGGCAGAAGGCGCTCGACCGCTTCATTACGCAGCTCGCGAACGACGCGTCAATCCGCAGCAACCGCGCCCGCTCGGCTTACTGTGACAGTGCCAAACGCACATTCAAGGATGTGCTGTCCCGGCGTGTGCAGCTTGTCGATTCGGGTGTTCGCGCGGTTCAGGAAGCCGCGAACGGACTGGCCGTTCGCTAACATTCCTGTGTACGGGGGGCGAACCCCCGCACGCTCCCAGATAAAACTAGTTCAGGACGATCTGCACACGGCGGTTCTGCGGCTCGCGAACGCCGTCAGGCGTCGCGACCAGCGGATCGGCTTCGCCTCGTGCGACGGTGGCAATCTCACCCCCGGCGATGCCCAAACGGACCAGCTCACCCCGTACGGCGTCGGCACGTCGCTGTGACAGGCGAACATTATATGTCGCCGGACCCGAGCGATCCGCATGACCAGTGGCGACGACACGCACGCCGTCGAGGCTCTTGGCTGCTTCTGAGGCCTGGCGAAGGATGGCCTGCGCCTGCGGGGTCAGCGCGTCGCTGTCCCAGTCAAAGAAGACGAGGAAATCACGAGTCACCTGAGGTGCGGGCGCGGGTGCCGGGGCGGGCGGCGCCGGCTGTGCCTGCGCTACGGGCGCGGGCTTCGGTGCCGCCTTGCGCGGCGGGTTCAGCGCGAAGCGCAGACCGACGAATATTGAATGGTCGTTATAGTCTGCGTCGACCCCGACGCCAGAGGCCGTGGTGTAGTTCAGGTCTTGCACCGAGAGGAAACGGTAATCGACAGTGAGTTTGAGACGCTCGCTCAATGGATAGGCGACGCCGGCTGCCGCTTGCAGCGCGTACCCGTAGTCGTCGTCGTCGATGCTTGTTGTCGAAACCGGGCTGACACCGTCTGCCGACACCCGAGCGAAGCCGAGTCCGGCGCCGACATAAGGCTCGAAGCTGCTGTTGATGTCGATGTCGTAGAAGGCGTTTGCCATCAGGCTGAGCGCCTCGATATCGCCAGTGCTGGTCGCGCCGGAGACGCTGTCGATGTCGGCGTCGCGATAGCCAGCTTCAAGCTCGGCCCGCCAGTTGCTGCCATAGTCGAAGCCAACGCCCGCCAATCCCGCTGGCCCCCAATCGAATTCGGCCTCGGCATTGATCCCGGAGCCGTCGATATCAGAATCATTCGCCTTGTTGAGTCCGACCAGACCGGAGATGTACCAGCCGCGATCCGGGCTGCGAACGCCCATCTTGTCGTCCTGCGCCAGGGCAGCGTTTCCGGCGAAGCATGCCAGGGCGGCTGCAGTCGTCGCGGTGATGAGGGCTTTGCGGATATTCATGTCGGAGCTCGCTGATTCGATTGACGATATTACGTAATCGGATTCGTACTCTTTATGTTCTCCTAAATCGCGAAGTGCAAGGGTCGTGAGGTCGTCGTGCCGGAGATTCCGACTCCGGGTGACGGAGGTACCATTGCCGACGCTTGCCAAACCGTTTAAACCCCGCGCGGTCATGACTGATTCAAGTGAAAACAGGGCATTGTTGCCGGCTGGTCTCCACGACCTGCTGCCGCCGCGCGCGGCGCAGGAAGCTGCGACCATATCCGGAATCATGGATGCCTTCCGTACCTGCGGTTACGAGCAGGTCAAACCGCCGCTGGTGGAATTCGAATCCACACTCGTGGGCAATGGTACAAACGGCGGCGGAAGCCTGGCCGGGCAGATGTTCCGGATGATGGATCCGGTCAGCCAGCAGATGATGGCCGTGCGGGCCGATATCACGTTGCAGGTTGCACGTATTGCTGAGGCGAGGTTGGGTGACGAGCCGCGGCCTCTCCGGTTGTCCTATGCCGGCCAAATTCTGCGGATTCGTGGCAATCAACTTCGCCCCGAGCGACAATTTGCCCAGGTCGGCCTTGAGCTGATCGGTGCGGAGGTTGTCAGTGCTGACGTGGAGGTTGTGGCCTTGGCTGCCGAAGCGCTGGTGGCTGCAGGTGTGCAGCGACCGACGGTTGACCTCAACTCACCCGCCCTGGTCGCGAATATCCTCGAACAGATCGACCTCGACGAGGCGACGACCAGTGATCTCCGGGCCGCTCTCGACCGGAAGGATGGGGATGCGACCGGCGAAATACTGCGCGGGAACGGGGTCGCATTCTCCGACGCTGCGAAAGCTTTATGCGCTTTGATCGAGACTGTCGGTCCGGCGGACGAGGTCGTCGCCGAACTGAAAGACATTTCCTTGCCGGCGGGAGCCCGGGCCGAAGTCGAGCGCCTGTCCGAAGTGGTGGCTGGACTTCATGCCGCATTACCGGACCTTGGGCTGACACTTGATCCGGTCGAATACCGGGGTTTCGAGTATCATACGGGTGTGAGTTTCACCCTGTTTGCCGAAGGTGTGCGGGGCGAACTCGGTCGCGGCGGCCGCTATATAACGGGTGCGGGTGAGGCGGCGACGGGTGTCTCGCTGTACATGGATTCGATCCTGCGGGCATTGCCTGCACCGACACATGCTGACCGGCTGTTCCTGCCATATGGGACGCCGTTTCAGGATGGTGCGACGTTCCGCGATGCGGGGTGGACGACTGTTGCAGGGATGACGTCTGAAGGTCATGCAGCGGCCGAGGCAAAACGATTGGGATGCAGCCATCTTTTGGTTGATGGCGCGCCGGCGAAAGCCGACGGCAGCGATACTTAACGGGTTGGATTGATGGCGAATGTAGCGGTGGTTGGCTCCCAGTGGGGCGATGAAGGCAAGGGCAAGATCGTCGACTGGCTCTCGGAGCGCGCCGATGTCGTGGTGCGCTTCCAAGGCGGACACAATGCCGGGCATACCCTGGTCATTGACGGGAAGGTCTACAAGCTCAGCCTGCTGCCCTCGGGCGTGGTGCGTCCGGGCAAGATCGGCGTCATCGGAAACGGCGTCGTCGTCGACCCCTGGGCGCTGCTTGGCGAGATCGACCAGATCGTCAAGATGGGTGTCGAGGTCTCCCCGAAGACGCTCATGGTCGCAGACAATGCGAGCCTGATCCTGCCGTTGCATCCCTATCTCGATCAGGCGATCGAGAAGGCACGCGGCGCAGACAAGATCGGCACGACCGGTCGCGGCATCGGCCCGGCCTATGAAGACAAGGTTGGGCGCCGTGCCATTCGGGTGTGTGATCTGGCAGACCGGGAAACACTTGATGCGCGGGTCGGCCATCTTCTGTTCCATCACAACGCCCTGCTGCGCGGGCTGGGTGCGGACGAAGTCGATAAGGCCAAGCTCATGGCGCGTATCGACGAGATCACAGACCGATTGTTGCCTTATGCCGCGCCCGTCTGGGACTTTCTCGACGATGCGCGCAAGGCCGGGAAACGTATTCTTTTCGAAGGCGCCCAGGGCGCCATGCTCGATGTCGATCACGGCACCTATCCGTTTGTTACCTCGTCCAACACAGTGGCCGGGCAGGCTGCCGCCGGTGCGGGTGTCGCACCGAATGCGATCGGATATGTCCTCGGCATCACCAAGGCGTATACAACGCGCGTGGGCGGCGGCCCGTTCCCGACCGAGCAAGAGAACGAAGTTGGCAAGCTGCTGGGTGAACGCGGCCATGAGTTCGGTACGGTGACCGGCCGCCGCCGCCGCTGTGGCTGGTTCGATGCGGTCATGGTGCGCCAGGCGGTGCGGGTCGGCGGGATCAGCGGCATTGCGCTGACAAAGCTCGACGTTCTGGACGGCATTGAAGAGCTCAAGGTGTGCGTCGGCTACACGATAGACGGGGTCGAAGTGCCCCGGTTCCCCGCAGGCATTCGTGCGCAGGCCAGCGTGACGCCGGTCTATGAAACCATGGAAGGCTGGCAGACCAGCACTCAGGGCGCCCGCAGCTGGGCCGATTTGCCGGCGACCGCGATCAAATATGTCCGCCGGATCGAAGAGCTGATTGATGCGCCGGTTGCCCTGCTGTCCACCAGCCCGGAACGGCTGGATACCATCCTCGTTCGTGATCCGTTTGCCGACTAAACGGCGTTAACCTTCTTTTACCTTCATCCTGCCTAAAGTGTTGAATTCGCGGAAAGCCGCTCCGCGATCGGCGACTTTTTTGGGCGGATGGGATGAGCGACGCAACATTACGAGTTGAAGAGGCGAACGTGCCGGGGGGCAGTGCACCCCCGCCGCCGGCTGCTGCGTCACAAGAAGAGGTTGTCTTCGCGGGCCGGTATAATATCCAGCCGGGCGTTGTACTTTCCCATCTCTCCACATCCACGGCGCGCGCCTACCTCACACTTGATGCCGAGGATCCAAAGCGCGAATTGTATGCGCTTGTGCTCAATCACGAAGTTCCCGCGCGCCTGTCGGCGATTCTGGCATCCAAGAATATTGCCCATGACGCGCTGCTGAAGCCCATCCGTTGGGGGCGGGTGGACTGGGTTGGCAGCGGCCGTGAAGAGATTGTCATTATCCTGCCGCAACCGCCGGGCCCGCCGCTGTTGCAGAGCATGGAATCGACAACCCAATACTGGACGGTTCGCGAAATCAAACGTGATTTGCTGATGCCGATGATGGACCTGCTGCGGCGCATGGAAGAAGACCGTCTGACCCATCGCAATATCCGGCCCACCAATCTCTACCGGCGCGTGAACGATGATTCAGTCATCTCGGGCCAGATCTACAGCGCGCCCCCGGGATACGAGCAGCCGTCGATGTTCGAGCCTATCGAACGTGCGATGTGTGCGCCCCTCTGCCGCGGAATCGGTGATCTTTCCGACGAGTTGTTTGCGCTCGGGGTGACGATCATGGTTCTGAGCCTCGGTTTCAATCCGGTTGTGGGGGTGGATGAAGACGAACTCATCGAACGCCGGATCGCGCAAGGCAGCTACAACGCATTGTTGGGCAAAAACAAACTCCATACGGAACTGGCGCCCGTGGTGCGCTCGTTGCTGCGTGATGCCGAACACGAACGCTGGACCCTCGCTGATTTGTCGAACTGGGTGAATAGCGGCCGGGTAAATCCGGCACAGCCGCTGCCTGTGGCGCGCGCTGACCGACCGTTCGAGTTCGATGGACATTCTGCTCACACGGCGCGCGAACTCGCCCATGCGTTGAACTCCAATTGGGATGCGGCGGTGAAATTGGTCAACGACGACACCATCGAAACATGGGTCGATCGCGCCCTCAAGGACCGAGACCTGGCCAAGGACATCGCGGAATGCGGCCTTCTCGGCTCATCAGGCCCGCGACAGATGACGGACGATATTCGCCTGTCCCGCATCATCACGGCACTCGATCCGATCGGGCCAATCCGGTTTCGGCGCATTGCCATGATGCCTGATGGGACCGGCCCTGCCTCGGTTCAGGCGGTGCTTCGGAAGGATTTATCGGCCGAGTTTACGAGCATGATCCTCAGCAAGATGATGAGCTTCTGGCACGAGAAACAGCCGCGCCCGAAGACCTGGATGCTGACCGCGTCCGAAATCGTGGAGAAAGCGGCAATCTATTTGTCCGACACGGCACCGGGCTTTTCTATCGAGCGCTGCGTTTATGAACTCAACCCTGCGCTGCCGTGCCTGAGTCCCCATCTCGAGGGCAGTGTCGCATTGCAGCCGCGCGAAATGATCGACACTCTGGAGCGCCATGCCGAGGGTGGCGAACTGCTGTTCGACCGGCATATCGCCGCATTTTTTGCGGCGCGCATCACTGGTCGGATCGACCGTGAGTTGCATGACCTGGCCCGCGCGTCGAGTGATGCCGAAAAGAGCGCGGCGCAGCTGCGGTTGCTGGCCTTTGTGCAGAGCAAGAATAGCGCAACGCCAGCCCCGCATCTCTACAAGATGTTCCTTGAGAAGATGCAGCCGATTGTCGCCAATTACCGAAATGTGAGCCTGCGCGAAGAGATGTTGAAGGCTGCGGAAAAGGCTGCGTCCAGGGGCAATCTGGATAGCCTGGTGCGAATTCTCGACAACACGAAAAAACGCCGCTGGGATGAGCGTGGTTTCGCGGCGGCTGGCCGTCGTTACGCCGCGCTCGGGATCGAAATGCAAAAGATGCAGACCGATGAAAAGCGCCTGCAGCGCCAAGCCCTGCTGCTCGGCCGGCAGATCGCGGCGAATGTCGCCAGCGTCGCCAGTTTGGCGGTAATCGCGGCCCTCGTTATTTCGAAGCTTGGATAGAAATATGGCCGCAGCAAAGAAGAAGGCGCCCGAAGTCAAGAAGAAGCCCGCGAAGAATAGCGGTAGCGCTTATCTGTTCGTGATTCTCGGGATGATCTTGCTGGGCCTGATGATTTTTGCCGCCCCGGCGCTGATGCTCTTTGTGGTCGGCTGCATACCGGCGATGGTCGCCTACATCATTGACCGGGAGCCGGGCCGAAACGCGACACTGACCGTGGCGGCTGCAAATGTCGCCGGCGTGGCGCCCTTCATCTTTGAATTGTTGTTGAACGGGCCGACCATGGACCGTGCGCTGACGATGCTTACGGATGTGTTTGTGATTGTCGTGATGTTCGGAACCGCAGGGGTTGGCTGGTTGCTGGTTCTCGGCATGCCGAAGGTCGCGGCTGTCTACATCGAGGTCATGAATGAGGCCAAGATCAAGCAGATGCGGCGCGAACAGAAACGGTTGGTCGAGGAATGGGGCGACGAGGTGGCAGCGGTGCCCGGCGCCTGACAGAAGCATTTTTGTTCGGCGTCGTTTCCGAACTATTGCGGTGCGGCGACCTGTTGTTCGATCGCCAGATTCTTCATCGCCTTCTGTAACTTTTCGAACGCCCGGACTTCGATCTGACGCACCCGCTCGCGGCTGATGTTGTACTGCTGGGACAAATCCTCGAGCGTGACCGGGTCCTCGCGCAACCGACGTTCGTTGAGGATATGGCGCTCGCGTTCGTTCAGCGCTTCCATCGCCTGGTTCAGCAGACCGCGACGCTTCTCCAGCTCATCCTGCTCGACGAGCTCGGTTTCCTGGGAAGCAGACTCGTCGACCAGCCAGTCCATCCACTCGCCGTCGCCATCCCCGTCCTTGCGCAGCGGCGCATTGAGGGACCCGTCGGGCCCCGCCAGGCGCCGGTTCATCGACACGACATCCTTTTCCGCCACGCTCAGCTCTTTGGCGATATGCGCGACCTGTTCGGGCGCAAGATCGCCTTCGTCGAACGCCTTCAACTGGCCCTTCATGCGGCGGAGATTGAAGAAGAGCTTTTTCTGCGCCGCCGTGGTGCCCATTTTAACCAGGCTCCACGAGTGCAGGATGTATTCCTGAATGGCTGCGCGGATCCACCACATCGCGTAGGTGGACAGGCGGAAGCCGCGGTCGGGATCGAATTTCTTGACCGCCTGCATCAGCCCGACATTGCCCTCGGAAATGAGCTCGGCCACCGGCAAGCCATAGCCGCGATACCCCATGGCGATCTTGGCGACGAGGCGCAGATGGCTGGTCACCATCATATGTGCGGAATCCACGTCGTCATGCTCGACCCAGCGCTTGGCCGCCATGAATTCCTGCTCGGGCTCGAGCATCGGGAATTTGCGGATTTCCTGCAGATAGCGCGACAGATTGCCGTCGGGCGTGAGCGATGGAAGCTGCGGTGATGCCATGATTTGTTCTCCCGCCATCCGCAGACGCGAATGGTTAGTGCTGAACGACCGATTGGGCTCAGCCTGTCACACAAATATGGTGATTTCGTGCCGGACTACAATATCTTAGAGAGATTCTAATACTTGCTTAAGATGCGCCATATCATCGGGTAATTCTGTTTTAAAATCAACATGTTGTCCCGTTGTGGGGTGGACGAAACCCAGGACGCGCGCGTGCAGGGCCTGGCGCGTAAAGTCGCCGATCTGGCGTTTAATGTCTGCGTTGAGGCTCGAAACCGCGTCGCGTCGCCCCGTCGCACGCCCGTAGGTCGGGTCGCCGACCAGCGGGTTTCCCTGGTGGCTCAGATGCACCCGGATCTGGTGGGTGCGCCCGGTGGCCAGCCGGCATTCGACCAGCGAGGCCAGCCCGTCGCCATAGACCTTGAGAGTCTTGTAGCGGGTCAGTGCGTGTTTGCCGCCGGTCTCACGCACGGCCATCTTCTTGCGGTTCTTGGGGTGGCGGCCGATCGCGCCCTCGATCTCGTCGCTGGCCGGCTTGGGCAGGCCCCAGACGATCGCGTGATAGGCCCTGTCCACGGTGCGAGCGGAGAATTGTTCGACCAGGTCGGCATGGGCGAGCGCGGTCTTGGCCGCGACCATCACACCGCTGGTGTCCTTGTCCAGCCGGTGGACGATGCCGGGCCGGCGCACGCCGCCGATGCCGGCCAGGCTGTCGCCGCAATGGGCGATCAGCGCGTTGACCAGGGTGCCGTCGGGATTGCCCGGGGCGGGGTGGACAACCATGCCGGCGGGCTTGTCGAGCACGATCAGGTCGTCATCCTCGTAGAGGATGTCCAGCGGGATGTCCTGGCCCACCGGGATCGCGTCGATCGGCGCGGGGATCGTGATCTCGAAACTGTCACCGGCGTTCACCTTGGCCGAGGGCTGTCCCACAGGTTGGCCGTCGCGGCGCACATGGCCACCCTCGATCAGGGCCTTCAGGCGCGAGCGCGACAGGTCGGCAAGCGCGTCCGCCAGGACCCGGTCCAGCCGTTCGCCCGTCTGGCCGGCGCCGACGGTCACATGCATCAGCGTATCGCCCATGATGGGATCGTCTGTCATGGGATCTTCCGGCGGCGTATCGTTGTCTTTTTGCGTCACGGCCCTAGACTGCGCTTCGAAATTCGGAGGGTCCATTGGCCATACATGTTTTACGCACGATCGTCATCGCCCTGGGTGTTCTCATTCTGGTCGTCGTTGGTGCCATCATCTGGACGGCGTTCGATGATGACGGCGGCAGCGGCGCAGTTTCGAGGGGCGACAATAGCCAAGCGATGCCCGACCGGCTATCGCTCGGCCTGCCGTCGCCGGCCTGCACCATCGAGCAGGCGCGCGCGGAAGGCGGACGTTTGACGGTCATCACCGACGGACCCGAAAATCTGCCCGAATGCCGCCGGGTGTTCGTGATCCAGCTGTCGAGCGGCCGGATCCAGGCCGAAATCAGCCCGTGAGCAAGCCTGTGATCCCGGCCAACTTCGCCCCCGCTAATTTTGCCAGCGACAATGTGGCCGGTGCGCTGCCCGAGGTGATTGCGGCCGTCACCGAGGCCGCATCTGTCGGCGCCATGCCCTACGGCAACGATCTGTGGACCGCGCGGGTGTCCGAACGGCTGCGGGACGTCTTCGAGTGCGATCTGTGGGCCTTTCCCGTGGCCACGGGCACGGCGGCGAACGCGCTGGCCCTGTCGGCGGTCTGCCCGCCCTTCGGCACGGTGTTCTGCCACCCGGCGAGCCACGCCAACACGGACGAGTGCGGCGCGCCGGAATTCTACACCGGCGGCGCCAAGCTGAGCCTCGTCGACGGTGCGGACGGCAGGATCGACCCGACCGCCCTGGCGGCGGCGATCGAAATGGCGCGGCCCCACGGGGTCCACAACATGCCCCCGGCGGCCGTGACGATCACCCAGGAGAGCGAGGCCGGCACGGTCTATGGGGCTGATCATGTGGACGCTATCGCCGACATCGCCAGAAAGAACAACCTGGCGCTCCACATGGACGGCGCGCGATTCGCCAATGCGCTGGCGGCGCTGGACGTGAGCGCGGCGGACACGACCTGGCGGCGGGGCGTCGACGTATTGTCCTTCGGGGCCACCAAGGGCGGGGCCATGGCGGCCGAGGCCGTGATCTTCTTCCGCGAGGAGCTTGCCGCGGCGTTCGGCGAGCGGCGCAAGCGCGGCGGGCATCTGTTGTCGAAGATGCGTTTCGTGTCGGCCCAGCTCGACGGCTATCTGCAAGACGACGCCTGGCTGGAGGCGGCCCGGGCGGCCAACGGGGGTGCCGCGAAACTGGCGGCGGGCCTGACGGCCCTCGACGGCGCGGCGCTGGTCCGCGCGCCCGAGGCCAACATCGTTTTCGCCAGGCTGCCCCTGCCGGTGCTGGATGGACTCGAGGCCGATGGCTTCGGATTCTACCGGGTGGGCGGCGACGGCACGATCCGCCTGGTGGTGCCGTGGAGTGTGAGCGATGGGGATATCGCGGGTTTCCTCGCCGCCGTGGGCGGGCATATGGGTGCGGCGGTCTGAGGGTCGCCTGACCGCCGACGTTAGACACAGCATGGACGCGGGTTGAATTGGCGCGCCGGTTCGGCTATGTCCTCCATCCTGTTTTGAAACGCCACGATGTCCCGTTCGTCTAGTGGCCTAGGACGCTGGCCTCTCACGCCGGAAACAGGGGTTCGACTCCCCTACGGGATACCAACTTTTCCGGGGTTTATGACCCCGGACGCGCATTTTTCTCTACTATATCTCTACTAAATGCATGGGAAACCGTGCGGTCCGGGTCTGTTAACGATCCTGATCATGAGCCGTGATGTCCATTCGCTTCAATGCCGCGATGGCTTCATCCCGCTCGCGTTCGTTGACGAGGCGAAGGTAAGTCCAGCAGTTCGAACCCCATTTCCCACCGAAATGGATTATTGTGCCTCCTGCGAGGGTCAGAAACGCGTTCTCTTTGAGGGGTTGCCCGCAGGCGTCGCAATGGCTCTTCAAGCGGTCGTCTGGGCACCAGTACTCCTCGGACAGCTCCTTCCACGCTTCAATGAGTTCCTCGATAGTCGCGGAACGGGCAACCGTCGGCGATTGACCCTCGAAATACCGTCGAAGCTTTTGGCGGACTTGGTATTCTTCCTGCCAGCAATTCTGACTGAATTTTAGGTCAGTGCTTAGGTATGGGCCGATCCGACCGCTTGACGATTCGCGAAGGTCCATCATGACTTGATCATGAATCTGCTCTCCGCCTTTATAGTCGAGGAAAAGATCGAACTGGTATGATTCAGAGGTCTTATGGGTGTTTTGCATCCTGTTGGCTGCCGCAGATGGAGGTTCGAGTATGGAACATGAGAGTGCGATCATAGATGCAGTATGTTCGGCGATCACAGGCCTTAAGTGCGACTTACGTTTGAAAAATGTGGGTAACAAGGAATGGACCGCGGTCATCAAGAGCGAGCTGTGCCGTGTGGGTGGGGGGAATCCATTCGGTTACCGGGTCGCGGCTTCGGGTGTCACGAAGAAGGACTATGGAGAATGGCTCTACGACGTTGTTTGGCTCGACTACGCCGAAGGTGACACAAGGCAACTGCTGTCCGTCCCTTTCGTCGCCGAATCCGAATGGGGCAACGACGGCGACATTAATGACGACTTTGAAAAACTCCTCGTGGCACGAGCGGACGTGCGCCTGATGATCTTCGGTGAGGCGAATCCGGATAACGACGCCACGGTCGAAAGGCTCAAGAGTTATGTGAACGGATTCTCTGGCACACAAAAGGGAGACGTCTACTTGCTTGCGATGTACGAGAACCGAGAAGCTTGGTTCAGATACTGCCGGATAGACGTTGGCATCTCAGCTGAATGGCTTGACCCACCCACTATTGGGTGACGTTGCCCTGTGGCACGGGTAAGCGTCACTGATGTGCGCTCCAAACTGAACTAGCCATCAGCTAGCGATGCCACCATGTCCCCATATTCAGCCGCGTGATCGCCGCTGTGGTTCGCATCGCCGGGCTTGGTGAGGCACCCTTTTGGCGCGACGTAGCTGTCGATCCGCCGTGTCGGCTGTTCGTGCCACTGGATGTTGAAGGCGGCGAGCTTCGGGAAGAAGAACATCTCGCTGTAGGGTAGGTGGTCGTGGATCCACCAAGCGAGTTCAGTCCAGCTGGCGCCGGGGGCATAGCGATCAGCGAACCAGGGCACGACGACGCTGGTTGTGGCGCCCATGTGGCCGTTCGCGTCACGCCGGTCCCAGATGTGATGGGCGTAGTTGGCCTCGTTGGAGGCGCAGTTCAGCTTGTTCTTGTTGCCGTATTCGTTAACGGCGCAGGAGCGGTAGGCGGAACGGATGGCGAGGCGGCCGAAACGGTCCTGGAGTGGCTCGAGGATATCATCACAGAGCCGACTGCCGGCCGTGATGGCCAGGTCGGGATCGTCGGGGATGTTCGGGATCTGTGCGATCACCGCAATGTCTGAGTAGAGGAAATCGCGCATGAAGAACGACTTCGACAGCCGCTCGCGCCCGAACTCCTCGAGGGCCTTTACCGATGTGGGTGCACGCATGGCGATCTTCTTCAAGTGGCTGACTGCTGAACTTCATCATGCCATGTCTCCACACCAGCATATAGCGAGCGGGTCCCATCTGCGCGATTTCCGATCGACGTTTGGACGCCAGCGGTTGCCCGACCGAAGATGATCAATAGATGCACGAGCGCGCGAGCCTTTGTCGCCCCGTCTTCGATTTTCGAGCGTTATCTTTTGCGAAATTCTTTTTCGCCTCGCCGTGATGCCCGATAGACGGTGATCACTTCGCAGCCGTCCAGCACGACGGTGCTTCCTTTGGATTCTCGTAGTAGCCTTTGATCGTGTACGTTGAGATCTCCGAGGGCGTCATAGATGTCTTTCTTGCGCAAAAAATAGACATCGCAATGGTGGTCAGGGATTTCAGTCCCATAGGCACACACTAGCTCGATTTCTCGATGGCAGAAGCCTCGCTGCTGCGCACGGACGGCTCCGTGCTTCTTCAGGCGCGTACTCATTCGCCTTCTCCTTTAGGCATCGCCGAAATGAAATCGATCACTTCGTTCTTCTTGAGTTGGCCGATGTCTACACCTTCGAGAATGTCGTCGATGGAGCGGTCGAGGGAAGTCTTCGACGCCTCCATCGTTTCATCAAACCATTCCAGAAATTTTGATTCAGAAAGCTCTTTTCGCTTATTTCGGGCTTTGTTCAGTTCGACTGATCCGAGCAGCATCGCCGTCTGAAAACGTTGGTCCTGTTCCTTGCTGAGATCCAAGCTGAATTCTGTGGCAATTGTGTCAGTTGCGATCTCGTAGTCGGCAACGCCAAAGTACCTGGGGGCGATTTCTCCGACCGCACCTTCTGGAAGGTCTTCTGCCTCCTGATTGAGATGATTTACGAAGGGATTGAACTGGTCATGGTCGAGGACGGGACCATCGTCCATGAATAGGTCGCGCTTGTTTATAGAATCGCGTTCTTCTTCGATTGCTTCGAGTGCGGCCATATTCGGCGAGTAGCCGCCCAGGTGTTGGGCGCGCTCCATCATCTCGTCATAAGCACCATACAGAGCGTTCTCGCATTGGTCGGCTGCTGTCCGGCGAGCAGAAAGGCTCCGCTCAGCAGTGATCAGAAAAAGTAGCGGCGCGTACTCGAGAACTGTTCGAGGAGACACGTTGTAACGCATGCACACTGCCTGAAGTGCGTTACGGATGTCAGGTCGCATGCGTGTATTGACTTGAACGCTGGGTTGAAGCTCGGGGTCTGTGTCCGACCGGCTGGCAGGAGGGCGGGTTAAACTCTCCCAGGCAACGTCGAGTGATTTTTCCAGTGCCTCACGCAATCGATTGCGGATGTTGGAGCCCTCTCCTTGCTCCCATCGACTTATTGTCTTGGGGCTACATTTGCAGATTTCAGCGAGTTGCAGCTGTGTCAGATTTTTCTTTTCGCGGTGGTACTTGAGCGAATCTGGATTGATTGATGTGTTCATTGGTGTCTCCTTGTTGGAGCACAGTATGTCCTATAATAGTTATCAAACAATAGACATTTATTGTACAAAGCGGATAAAAACTCCAGGTCAATGTGAAAAAAATGGACATTTATGTCCATAAATGTCTTTTCCTGGTGGGCGGGCCTGCTCTGCATCACGAGTTGAAGTGCTTTCTAGACCAAATATCGGTGAGCTCGTGGACACACAAAAGAGCGAGCAGGTTCAACATCCCTGATTCGGGCCAAATTGATTAGCCTTCGAGGCAAACCAGTCCGTAATTTCACGAACAAAACCGTTATCGAAATCGCGTGGGTCTTCTGCCAGTTTCAAAGCATCCGCATGAGCTGACGCCCAACTCCGGACACCGTCTTTACCGTCTGGATTGGTGACCCGTTGCATCTGCCAATTCTCAAACCAACCGCGGAGCTTTGGCTCGAGGGCTTCCGGGGCCTCGAAGTAGATTTGTCGAAATGCGAGTTCTTTCAGTCGTCTGTCTTCGAACATATGTGCGATCTTGATACGTTCTGACGGCTGTGCTGCATGGAACTCTCTCATGCGTTGTGAATCCGCCGAACCAATGAACCCATCATAGATTTGTTCCTCGACCCACTGTCCCGGTTCTCGCTCTGGGTAGCGTTGTGAGAGGGCCTCGCCCACTCTTTTGCGAAAGCCCTGGTTCCCTAAGACGAGGTCTGCGCGTCGAGCCCCTTCTTGTGGATCGGGCAGTTCTCGCATCACGCCATCCTCGACGATCGACGGATCGATCAAGATCGGCTGCGCATTGGCTCGAACGACCCGAATCGGCTTTGGTTTGCCGTTGATCGTATCGACCAGTCCTTCGAGAGGCAGGTCCATGTATGACTCGGGATCGAACGAGAGATCGAAAACGCCTACTTCCGCGTTGTAGTCGGGATTGCAGGCAAGCCCCACTACTAGCCGATTTTGGACCGATTGCCCGAACACCTCGGTTTGCACGATCGGCCGATCGTCGAGCAAGCGTTCCACGACCCTGGACTTCACGGTTGTATCCATGATCGCCGACCAAAGATGAGGTGCGCGATCTCGAATGAGCCTCGCAATGAAGATCGTCGCTTCGACATCACCCAGCGCATCATGGGCATTCGTGTGATCGAAACCGTTCGCGGGCGCGAGCGCATCGAGTTTTCGGGACGGTTTCCCGTTCGGACCAAAAGGAATTTTCAATGTGGACGGAGAATGGACTGATACCGCCAAAACCATCCGATAGACGTCAGCCCGGATGTTCCCGTTCGTGTTGGTGAGATAAGGTGGATGGAGCGTTTGGAAGAACGCCTGGCGAAGCAAGTTCTCGTCGAAGGAGAGAGAATTGTACCCAGCGATGCAGGCCGGTGACCACTCATCTAGCTTTTGAGCGATGCGCCGCATCGCCTCAAGGTGTGAAGGCAGACTGGGGTCTTCGAGCATCGCCGGCGTAACACGTGTTACGGCAAGAGCCATTGGCGCAGGCACGACGTGCGGCAGCAAACGACAACGGGTCTCGAAGCGATCTGTTTCGTTCAAGTCATTATCCGTCCGGATGGCCCCGAACTGCAGAATCTGGTCAAAAGACGTATCTATTCCCGTGGTCTCGGTATCATAGAAAACAAAGGTCATCGTGAGCCTCGGACTATCGCTGTCAGGTGGATCAACTCTCGCTTTGAGTTAAAACAACCGAAGGAATTTTGTGTCCCCGGAGACTATGGAGCGCCCCTTACTCGCTCAAGTCGTCTCAGTATGACAATGCCGAGTCGGACCTAACGTAACGGCCGTGCGGCGGCTACCGGGCTCGAGGTGATTTGCGCGCACACTTTGTCCCGGCCTAATCTCTGGAGGGCTACGGCCAGCATGTTAAACCGCGTCAAACTCTAACTTACGACTCGGAATATTCAATGGAGAGGACACCAGAAGTAGTGGCAATCCCCGGGAGATCTTCTCAATGAGAGAGCAAGGCTTACAACCTTATAAAATGTCCTTTTCAACGGGCGGGTTGTTTCTCAATGAGAGCCTAGAAGTTGCACGCCTACATTGTGAGGGCGAAGCTTGGGGTCACACCATTGTTCGTGCCTTGGAGGAAGGAGCGACCTCGCTACCAAAAGCTGCATCCCAACGACGAACATTACGCGAGATTGCAAACCGCATTTCCATGCTGACGTTGGACGAGCTTGATTTCTTCACAGCGGATGCAGACCGCACTGAACAACAGGCGCTGCTTTGGCTTTCCACCTGCCGGGCCTATCGGTTCGTCCGGGAATTCGCAGTCGAGATCATTCGAGAGCGCTTTATTTCTTACCAGCTCGACCTTCACCTTGAGAGTTTCGACATCTTTTTTGACGCTAAAGCCGAATGGGATGAAGGTCTCGCCGGCATCAGCCTATCTACCCGGCTCAAGTTGCGGCAGATTCTGTTTCGGATGTTGCGCGAGGCCGGAGTGATCTCAGCGGGCGGACAGATCCAAACCTATTACCTACCCAATCGCCTCAAGAGCTTGATTGCCGAGAAAAATCCGGCAGATCTGCTTATCTATCCCGGTATTTCGATCGACGGAGGGCCGTCATGAGCACTTCGATGACTCGAAAAGAGCGGTCCGAACACCTATTTGAAGTGCTGACCAGCGAGCGCTTTCTCACCAAGCAGGGCCTTGGCAATGAGGTGCCGTTCTTTATCTGTCCCTACCCGGCGAGTGAAGGGCTATCAATGCACGAGGACCGTCAGGACCTTTTGGCACGCATTGGCCATGCCGGTGTTACCGCGCTTGACCTGAACCTTTACGACTTGTCGCTCGCACTTCTCGAAGAGCGAGGCATTCTAGCTGAAATCCTGGATATCGAGGCCGATACCGAAAAAGCCGAACTGCGCGAACTGCTTCAGGGCGTTCTGGATGTTCACGAACACCTGATACCAAGGATTGCCAGAGCCATCGAAGGTCAGCCGCACGACGTGATTTTTCTGTCTGGTGTGGGTGAGGTCTACCCCTACATCCGCTCGCACAATGTGCTGAACAATTTACAGAGCACCGCGAAAGACAGGCCAACAGTTCTGTTCTTCCCGGGCAGTTATACTCATGCCGCAACCACCGGCGGAACATTAGATCTCTTTAGCCTGCCGCATGACGACAAATATTACCGCGCCTTCAACATTTTGAACTACGAGGTCTGAACGAATGGTCGCTGCCCTTAGAAGTGTATTCGCGAAGCCCGTTGACCGCCCGATCGACGGCGTAATCAAGGCAGACGACGAAGCGAGCCTGCGGATCGAGCTCGATGAATATGTCATCACCAACGAAATTGGCCAGTGCCTCGACAGGTTCTTGGGCGCCTATAACAATTATGACACCGCGAATGGCGTATGGATTTCCGGCTTCTTTGGTTCGGGCAAATCTCACCTCCTGAAGATGCTCGCCTTGCTGATGGAAAACCGCGAAACCGGCGGGGAAAAGGCCTTCGACATCTTCGCAGAGAAGCTCGGCGACAACCCTATGTTGGCAGGAGCTCTGCGCAAGGCCGTCTCGATCCCGTCGAAGTCGATCCTGTTCAATATCGATCAGAAAGCCGACGTGATCTCAAAAACCGCTGTTGATGCTTTGCTGTCGGTCTTTCAGAAGGTCTTTGATGAGGCTTGTGGGTACTATGGCAAGCTGCCCCACATCGCCCAGTTCGAGCGCGATCTCGATGAACGCGAGCAGTTTTCGGCATTCAAAGCTGCCTTCGAGGCGGCGGCGGGCAAACCATGGGAGCGCGGTCGCGAACAAGCCACTCTGGAGACAAGGAATATTGCCACCGCCTTTGCAAAGGCGGCTGGCGGCGACCCTGCAGACGCCAAGGACATCCTCGGCCAATACCGGATTGATACAAATGTCTCGATCGAAGATTTTGCAAATAGCGTTAAGGCCTGGATAGACAAGCAAGGCCCTATGTTCCGGCTTAACTTCTTCGTGGATGAGGTGGGGCAGTACATCGCCGAGAACGTCAAACTAATGACTAACCTGCAAACCATCGCAGAGAGCCTCAATACCAAGTGCAAAGGACAGGCTTGGGTGATCGTGACCTCGCAACAGGACATGGAAGCGATCATTGGAGATGGCAAGGCATTTCAGTCCCAAGACTTCTCAAAGATCATGGCGCGGTTTGAGGTGAAGATGCCCCTGAACTCGGCGGACGTGGCCGAAGTCATTCAGCGCCGTCTTTTGTCAAAAACCGACGAGGGCCAGATCACGCTGGGCCATCTGCACGACCGCGAAGAGAACAACCTCAAGACCTTGTTCGATTTCGGGGATGGCTCGATCAAGCTGAAGAATTTCGAAGGGCGCGATAATTTCATCGCGAGCTACCCCTTCCCGCCCTACCAGTACGTGCTCTTCCAGATGGCGATTACATCGCTGTCGCAGCACAACGCTTTTGAAGGCAAGCACAGCTCGGTTGGTGAGCGGTCGATGCTGGGCGTTTTCCAGGAGGTTTCGAAGATTCTGGCCGATCAGCCCATCGGTGGACTTGCCACCTTTGATCTCATGTTCGAGGGCATCCGCACAGCCCTCAAGTCTGCCGTTCAGCAATCGATCCAGATCGCGGAAAAGGGAATTCAGGATATAGATCCCTTCGCCGTCCGGGTCCTGAAGGCGCTGTTTTTGGTCAAGTACGTGAAGGAATTCAGGCCGACGGTGCGCAATATTAGCGTCTTATTGTTGTCTGAATTAGACACCGATCAGGCCAAGCAAAGACGCAAAATCGAAGAAGCCCTTTCGTACCTTGAACGCAATACGCTCATTCAGCGCAACGGTGAGGTCTACGAATTCCTGACCAACGAGGAAAAGGACGTTGAAGCTGAAATCAAAGGGCTGGATGTCGATCCGTCTGAGCTTTCCAAGGAAATGGAAACGCTGGCCTTTGATACAATCCTGCGCCACCGCAAGATCAAGCATCTGACCACTGGCAATGAATACAGCTTTAGCCGCAAGCTCGACGATCACCTGCTGGGCCGCGAGTATGAGCTGGTGATCAACGTAATCAGCCCGTTCAACGATGATGTGGCGTCGCCAGAAGTGGTTCGGATGCGCAACATGAGTCGCGAAGAACTCGCCGTCCTTCTCCCGCATGATGTCAGGTTCATCCGAGATCTCACTCTGTTCAAGCAGACGGACAAGTTCGTTCGCCAGGCGCGCGGCGGCGCCGCGCAGCCGAGCCGTGATCGTATCCTCGCCGAAAAAGGCGAGCAGAACGCACGGCGGATAAAGGATCTCGAACTTCGTCTCCGCAAGCATCTGACAGAGGCCCGGCTCTTCGTTCGGGGTGATGAGATCAATATAGGGGGCGACGACGCACAGGAACGCTTGGTTAAGGGATTCCAAGCGCTGATCGACAAGGTCTACGTCAACCTACCGATGCTTCGCAGTGAGACTTATGCAGAGGCCGACATTACCAAAGCGGCGAGCCCGGACAGCGCTCTTCTGGGCGCCGATGATGGCGGCGGGATGAGCGAAGTTGAGCTTGAAGTCCTGAACTACATTCAGGGACAGGCGCGCAATGGCATCAAGGTGCCGACGAAGTATCTCGTCGAACGGTTTGGCGAGAAGCCCTATGGCTGGCCGACAACGGCGACCCTCTGCCTGGCCGCGAGCCTCTCGGGCAAGGGCAGGGTCGAGGCGCGTTCGGATGCGGCGGTGCTGGAGCGCGATGACCTCGCCAAGGCGCTGCGCAATTCACACATGCTCGCCAATATCCTTCTTACGCCGCAGACGGAATACACGCCTGCACAATTGCGCAAGGCGAAAGACCTCTACAGGGAACTGTTCGGGAAACCGGCGGAAAGTGCTGACGCACGCAGCCTTGGCGCTGAGTGGGCTGAGGCCGTGCGCGAGCTTTCAAATGAACTCGACAAGCTCATGAACCGGGATCGAGATTATCCCTTCCTATCCGTCCTCGCGCCATTGGCGGCGGACATCGAGGCGATGCGCGACAAGCCGGTCGGCTGGTACATGACCGAGCCGGCGAAGCAGGAAAACGCGCTGCTCAACGCGAAAGAGGATGTGCTCGACAAGATCCGTAGCTTCATGGCGGGGGGGCAGAAATCAATCTATGACGAAGCACGCGAGTTCCTGCATGATCAGGAAGGCAACCTCGGCTACACCGATCCATCGAGCGTGGACTGCGTTCGCGAGGTTCTGAAGGCGCTGGACTGCTACAAGGGCGCGGTGATCCAGAACCTGAAGACGGATCTCTACCGCCTGAAGGAAGCGCTGGAGCTGCAGCTCCTCGATGAGCGCAAGGCCGCACGCGACGCGATCGAAGGCTGCCGGTTCAAACTCGAGGCGCTGGATGATTTCCAGGCGCTGAGTGATGCACAACGCGATGTCATCCGCAGCCAGATCGACCATATGGCATCGCGCATCAACGCCACGCCGCTCATCCCCGTCCTGCGCGATCTCGGTTCTAGTGTACGCACGACGCTTCTGCCGGAATTGCTGGTTGAGATAGAACGGATGAAGCGTCCTGCGGGGCCGCCGCCGTCTCGCCCCGGCGGAGTGGAGGAGGCGCCCACCGCCCCGCCGAAGCCTGCCGCCATGGTGGATGTGAGGCAGGTCAAGGTCAGCTTCGCCAAACCCTGGCTTGCCGATGAGAGCGACGTGGAAGCCTATGTCGAGGAAATGAAGAAGAGCCTGCTCGCGGAAATCCGTGCGGGCAAACGGGTTATTGTTTGATGGTCGCCAGACTTGAGATCAAAAACTTCACGGCATTCAAGGATTTGCAGCTGTCGCTGTCTCCGCGGGTGAACGTTATTATTGGTTCCAACGGGACGGGCAAAACCCACCTCCTGAAGGCAATCTATGGTCTGGCTTTGGCTGGCCAGCCTCCATTTTCTGAGCAATCGGATAAGGAGTTGGCCGCCGCCATGTCGAGGAAGTTTCTGCGGGTCTTCTCCCCAGAAGAAGACAAAGTGGGAGCCCTGCATACCATAGGTGCGAAGTCCTCAACGCGGCTCAGTTTGGTGAGTAGTGAAGACTCCCGCACCGCGATCTCATTCAGCGGCAGCTCCAAGGTCTTGCAAATCAATGCGAACGCCGGCGGGTCGGGGCATGAACTGCAACCTGTGTTCATTCCGACGAAGGAGGTGCTGTCGCTCGTTCGCGGCATGCGCCACCCGGACTATGATCATGCGACCGTCGAGATGATTTTCGATGATGGCTATACCGACCTCGCAGAACTCCTTGTTCGTCCCGGTTTTGAGGACGAGGCTCATAGCCTTCCTGAGGATCCGAGGCTTTCGAACATCATCCACGAACTGGTTGCGCTCATTGGTGGCCGGTATCGCTGGACGGACGACGGCGCTTTAAGCTTTCAGCCCGGTCACTACGAAGAGAAAGCTGATCCTTCCCGGTCTGGTTCAAAAACTGCGCAGGCCTATCAGGACTCCACCGTCACCCGCTTCGTCGCAAAAAGCGGACAATCACTTTCGAGTGGCATGACGGCCGAGGGATACAGAAAGATCGGCGTTCTGCATCGGCTGCTCTGCAACGGCTCGATTAACCCCGGAACGACCGGCGTACTTCTGTGGGACGAACCGGAAGCGAACCTCAATCCGAAACTGATAAAGAAGCTCGTGCAGGCTCTTGTTAAGCTGTCGCGAAATGGACAGCAGATCATCCTCGCCACGCATGACTATGTTCTACTGAAGTGGTTCGATTTGCTCATGGATCAAGGAAAAGAGGACCATGTGCGATTCCATGTTCTGCAGCGACAGGATGATGGTGGGCCAATATCAGTTCACTCAACCGACGACTACGCCCAACTCGTGAATACCGGAATATCGAAAACTTTCGAAGAGTTATATGACGCGGAAATCGAGCGCTCCCTAAAGGGGATTGAACTTTGACAACGGTGCAAGAGATAGATTTGGAGTTTACGTTTTTAAAAGCAAAGGCGGTAATTCGATTTGACGATAGCGCCTACCATGGAAATAGCACCATGAAGCGTGTCGATTTTATAGCTGAATATGAGGATCGTTACCTATTTTTGGAAATAAAGGATCCTGACGATCCTGCTGCTCAGAACGTACCAGCATTTATGGAGAAATTGGCTTCCGGCAAGCTGGTGCAAAGCCTATCCGGAAAACTAAGAGACACCCTTTTCTTTCGATCTATACAAGGAAAGCTGGATCTGAGCGTTACATACATTGTTTTACTTTCAATGGAAAACTTGGACGCAGCCCTGCTGCTGACAAAGCAGGATGAGTTGCAAAGGTCGATCCCAATACGACACCAGGATTGGGCGTGCGATTGTGTAGCAAGCTGCATCATATTGAATATCGAGCAATGGAAAAGACAGTTTGGCGATCAATCAATCCGTCGGATTAGTGAAGGGGTGGCCTGATGGACACTTCGAAGCTCAGGAAATTTGGGCAGTTCGCCCGGCGCACCCTTATGGAGCAGGTCGGCGCCAAGCTGGAATCGGTTCGAGCGGAAGGCGCCGCGGCCCAGCGTGAGCACCCAGAGGCGATGCAGAAGCTTGAGGCGGCCATCGCGCGGTACGGCGAAGGCCAAGTCATCGAACGGGTGGCCTATATCTGGTTCAACCGTTTTTCGGCATTGCGCTACATGGATGCGAATGAACTCAACCCAGTTCGCGTCGTCTCGCCCTTGCCAGGTCAGTTTCAGCCTGAAATCCTGACTGAGGCCAAGGCCGGAAACATCAATGAAGATCTCGTCCCGGAGAAAATTAGCACCCAAGTCCGAGCTCTTTTAGACGGTCGTGCCCCTAGCCCCGACTCGCAGGCAGAAGCTTACCGGCTACTGCTCGTGGCGGTCTGCAATTACTGGCACCGAGTAATGCCGTTCCTGTTTGAGCGGATCGACGATTACACCGAGCTGTTGTTGCCTGGGGACCTGCAATCTAACGCCTCGATCCTCGCTTATTTGAGCGAGGCCATGACGCCAGACGTTTGCGAAGATGTCGAAATCATCGGCTGGCTCTACCAGTTCTACATCTCCGAGAAGAAGGATCAGGTCTTCGCGGGCCTCAAGAAGAACCAGAAGATCACGGCCGAAAACATCCCCGCAGCGACGCAGCTGTTCACGCCGCACTGGATTGTCCGCTACCTGGTCGAAAACTCGCTCGGGCGGCTGTGGCTACTAAATCGGCCGGACAGCAAACTGGCCGAGCGCATGGACTATTACATTGCGCCGGAAGAGCCCGAGACGGATTTCCTGCGCATCGGCAAGCCCAAGGAGATCCGCATTTGCGATCCCGCCTGCGGATCTGGGCACATGCTGACCTATGCCTTCGATCTGCTCTACGCAATCTACGAGGAAGAGGGATATGAGGCGACTGAGATCCCTGGGATGATCCTGCGCCATAACCTGACGGGCGTTGAGATCGATGATCGTGCCGGGGCGCTCGCGGCGTTTGCGCTGGCGATGAAAGCGGCAGCGAAGCTGGGGCGGCGGCGGTTTATGCGGATGGAGGAAAAGCCCAGTATCGTCGTGCTTCAAGAGCTTCCTTTCAAGCTCGGCGAGTTCAACGATCTCCTTGCAGAGCTTGGGCACGATCTGAATGTCGACCGGGTTGCCAGTGATCTAAAGACAGAGCCCTTGGCGATTTCCGGTATTTGGTCACAGGTCTCGCGCTACCTGACGGCGGCCGAAAGCTCCAATTTCGAGAATATCTTTGAATCTGAAGTGCAAGGATTCAAGAAACACCTCGCCAATGACATTGGAATGTTCGAGGAGGTATCGCAGAATCCCTTCCTGCCGAACCAGCTGAGGGAACTGAGAGCGGACCTGGTGACCATCGCGAACGCTGACAAAGAACCGGGAAAACGCGAGTCACTTGAAAAAGCGTTCGAAAAGAGGGCGCAATCACCCTGTCTGGCGGCCCGCGTCGCAGCAATCGGTGCTGACTTCAGGCGGCACAAAAATGACACGACTTACCGAATGGATCTTGATGCTTTGGTCGAACGCGCTGAAGAAGCCGCAAGATCACCAAATGCATTAGCAGAACTCAGGTTAGTCGAAACAGGCCTTGCTGAAACCGTTGCTTTCCACGCCCCTCTCTGGGCAACACTAAAGCAGTTCGAGCAGGCCAAGAATTTCGGTTCGCTGATTGTGCCGGAGCTAAGCGATCCGGCCGAGACGCTGCGGATCGTGGGGGAGCGGGACTTCGGAGACGAGCTTTTGTTGAAGGAGGCACAGGAGCGCGTTGTAACCCTGCTGCGCATGGCCGAGGCTCTCTCGCCCAAATACCATGTTGTGGTGGCCAACCCGCCTTATATGGGGGGAAAAGGGATGAACCCTGATCTCGGAGCGTGGACCAAGAAGCACTACAAACCGGCTAAAAATGATCTGATGACATGCTTTATGATCAGATGCGAGGCTCTTCTGATTCCATCAGGCTACTGGAGCATGATCAACCTGCCATCGTGGATGTTTCTTGTTACATTTGAGGCGTTCCGTGGCGATCTTCTAACTTCGAATACCGTCACGTCACTCGTGCACTTGGGCCGTGGTTTGTTCGGATCTGACTTTGGCACAGTAGCATTCTCGATGCAGAAGGCGGTGCCATCGCAAGACTCCAAAGGCATATATAGACGGCTCTTCGAGCAACATGTGCAGGTTCGCAGCCCCGAGACCATTCAAAAACTGTTCCTGGACCATTCGTTTGGGCGCTTTGATTTCAAGCAATCGGATTTCGGAAAAATCCCGACAAGTCCGATAGTCTATTGGCTGCCGAAATCTATTGTTGAAATGTTTACAGGCGCGTCGATTAAAGACCACCTTGACGCGAAACAAGGCCTCGGTACGGGCGACAACGAACGCTTCATGCGCCAATGGTTCGAGGTTCCCACATCCGAAATTGGTTTCGGCTTTTCCGATAAGATTGAAGCGAAGAAATCAGGCTTGAAATGGTTCCCAATTAATAAAGGGGGGGCCTTTCGAAAATGGTATGGCAACCAAGATTTCATCATAAATTGGCAGTATGATGGACGTGAAGTGAAAGAATACGTCGATCAACGATACCCCTACCTTAAGGGCAATATCGACTTCGTCATCAAGGATCGAGGAAGGTTTTTCCACGAATGTCTAAGCTGGTCTGACGTAACGTCGGGCAGTAGCTCGTTCCGCTACTACCCCAGCGGATTTCTCTATAATCTTGCCGGGCATTCGGCGTTTGTCGACAATGGGCAAGAACGAAGCCTTGGGTTGTCGTTTGCAAATACGAACGTATGCGCAAGCATAATACCAGCTCTGAATCCCACGCTTCATTTTAACATTGGAAACTTCGATCAGCTTCCGTGGCCGGAACGTGTAAGTGCCAGTGCCGTCGAAAAGGCAGTGTCTCAACTGGTTTCATTCGCCCGCAGCGACTGGAACGCCTACGAAACCTCCTGGGATTTCACCACGCTCCAGCTTCTTTCGCCCGATCCGAGCGGCGAAACGCTTGAGGCCACCTATGCTCGCCTCCGCGTCCATTGGCAGGGTATGACCGGCGAGATGCAGCGGCTGGAGGAAGAGAACAACCGCATCTTCATCGACGCCTATGATCTGCAGGACGAGCTGATCCCCGAGGTGCCGCAGAAAGAGATCACCCTCACCTGCAACCCTGCTTATCGCTATGGCGTGAAGGGCTCCGAGTCTGAGCGCGAAAGCCGCCTACGAGCCGACACCATGGCCGAATTTCTCAGCTACGCCGTGGGCTGCATGTTTGGGCGCTACAGCCTCGACGGGCCGGGCCTCATCCTCGCCAATCAGGGTGAGACGCTGGAGGACTACCTCGCCAAAGTGCCGGAACCGACTTTCATGCCGGACGAGGACAACGTCATCCCGGTGCTAGGTGGCGACTGGTTCTCCGACGACATCACCGAACGCTTCCGCCTGTTCTTGCGCGTGACCTTTGGTGATGCACACTTCCAAGAGAACCTGAAGTTTACCGAAGAAGCTCTGGGTAAAGACATCCGTAAATACTTCACCAGGGATTTCTACGGCGATCACGTGAGGCGCTACAAGAAACGCCCAATCTACTGGATGTTCTCCAGCCCGAAGGGGACGTTCAACGCGCTGATCTACATGCACCGGTATCGGGGTGACACGGTCTCGGTCATCCTCAACGACTACCTGCGCGAATTCATCAGCAAGTTGGAGGCCGAACGCGGGAGGCTGGAAAAACTTTCGGACGATTCTAGCGCCAGCCAGGGCCAGCGTACCAAGGCACTGAAGGACGTAGCTGTGGTGGTGAAGCAGATCGACGAGCTGAACGAATGGGAGCGCGACGTGGTCTTCCCGCTGGCGCAGGCCAAGATCGAGATTGATCTGGATGACGGGGTGAAGGCGAACTACCCGAAGTTCGGTGCCGCGCTGAAGAAGGTCGCCGGGCTGCAGGCAAAGAATGACTGATCGCATAGCTGCCAGTTTGGAGCGGTTGTTCGACGAGCACCGGATCGTATTCTGGTATGACGCTGCCCGCGATATGCGTGGGGAATTTGACGCTGTGGTCCTGCCCGGTGTGACAAAAGTCGAGATTGCGAATAACGAGTTCAGCCTAAAATACCGTATTTTGAGGCAGGAGCCAGCAGCGCGATTCTTGGTATTCAAGGATGGGCCGGAGCTGCCCGAACCTGAGAACTGGCTGCTGGACTTGCAGTTGGCTACTGCGGTGTTCAAAGCCGATCAGGCGGGGATCTGGCTGGGCGACCTCGGCCTGCCGTCGCAGTTCGAATCTGTGGTGCGCAATCATATGGAGTTCTATCGCGCGAAGACCCGCGTGGCAGAGTTGAAGCGGCTATTGCAGACCTCGGACACGCAATCACAGGTCCGCCTGCGGATGCTGGCCGTCTGCGCCGGCGCTGAGGGTGGCCTGGATACGGTGGTTGAAGCGCTGTTGGGCGAGCTGGCTGAAGATCGTGACGATGCCATGCGCCTGATTGAACGATGCGGTCTGACAAAATTCTTCTGGAAGCATGTCGGCAATGCCTACGGCTATGAGCAAGATCAGCCCGATTTCGAAGACTTTGCAATCACGCTCTTTCAATCCGCTTATTTCCGGTCTCTGGGAGAAGACGGCACGCTGAATTCCGATGCGCTGCTGGTGTTCCGTCGCTGGAAGAATAACCGCCACTGGGACACTGCGTTTGAGACCCTGTCGGACCGCTACCAGGGATTGCTGAAGATCCCAGATGAACTTACGCAGCGCGATTTTCGGGACCTGATGGCTATCGATCATTTCGAAGAGATAGACCGCCATATTATCCGCCAGATGGTTCATGCGATGTCGACCCAGACCGTCAGCGCCTCCGACGTGCTGAAATGGGTTCGGGAACGCCGCCAGAGCCATTGGTATTCAACTTATGAGGACATCTATCAGGCGATCGGCTTTGCCACCGAGTTTCAGCAGGCGCTGGCCAAGGCCAATCTGGGCATGACCAGTCCGGCAGAGGGGGTGAAACGTTATGCAAGGAGCTGGTTCAAGCTCGATCAGCTCTACCGTAAATTCATCTATCACATGCAGAAAAGCGGTCATGCATCGCTTCTGTCCGAGCTCTATGATGCTGTTGAAAATCGATATACCAACAACTTCCTGCTGAAACTCAATGATGCTTGGCAGGATCAGGTCTCTGGGATGACGGACTGGGAGATCCCGGGCTATCCGAAGCAGGGCGGTTTTTATATCGAGGAGGCTGCCCAATTCCGACGCAAAGACCAAAAGGTTGCGGTTGTAATCTCGGATGCGCTGCGGTTTGAAGTGGCCGAAGAATGTCTGCGCAGTATCCGTGCCCTGAACCGCTTCGATGCGGATCTCAAACCGATGATCAGTGCGTTGCCCAGCTACACTCAGCTTGGGATGGCATCTCTGCTGCCGCACAAGGAACTGTCGCTTGCCCCAGATGGCAGCGGCGCGGTTCTTTCTGATGGAGAGAGCACGCAAGGTCTTGCTGCCCGCGAAAAGGTGCTGACCAAGGGACGATCAGGTGATCGTGCCAAGGCTCTGAAGGCCGAAGACGTCATGAATATGCGCACCGAGGAGGGCAAGGAGCTCTTCCGTGACAACGATATCGTCTACATCTATCACAATCATATCGATGCCATCGGTGACAAGATGGCAACAGAAGATCAGCTGCCAAAAGCCGCTGAGGATGCAATAGAGGACCTGACCAAGCTTGTGCGCAAGCTGACGTCTGCGAACTTCTCGAACGTCCTGATCACGGCTGATCATGGTTTCCTCTATCAGCACCGCGCCCTTGGCGAGAGCGACTTCTCCATCGCAGACCCGCAAGGCGATGAAATTCTGTTTCGAAATCGCAGGTTTGTCATCGGGCGGGGGCTTGCCGCGACACCGGGGATGAAGAAGTTCGGTGCTGCCAATCTTGGGCTTACAGGGGATATGGACGTGTTGATCCCGAATTCTATCAATCGTCTTCGGGTCAAAGGCTCTGGCAGCCGCTTTGTGCATGGCGGCGCTTCACTTCAAGAAATTGTCATTCCCGTAATCCGCGTTGGCAAACAACGCGAGGCGGATCTGAGCCTGGTCGAGGTACAGATCATTGTTCCGGGGCGAAGCCTGATCACATCAGGTCAGATCGCAGTTACGTTCTACCAGGCAGAATCCGTTTCCGAGAAAATGCAGGCCCGAGATCTGGTGGCTGGGATCTATGCTGCCGACGAGACGTTGATCTCTGACGAGCATACCTTGCGGTTCGATTTCGTCTCGGAAAACCCCCGCGAGCGCGAAATGCCCCTGAAGTTCCTGCTCTCGCGTGACGCGGATCAGTTCAACGATCAGGGGGTTTTCCTGAAGCTCCGAGAGCGTGTGGGCAAGACCAGCCACTATCAGGACTACGCAAGCCACAGCTTCCAGCTTCGGCGCGGCATCACAACTGATTTTGATTTTTGAGGGTCTGACGGATGAGTGAACTCGACGACAAAATCAATGAGAATTTCCCGGGATACGTGGTTCGGAAGGACCTGGTGAAAGCGGTAAAAGGCAACGCAATTGTACCGACCTATGTGCTGGAGTATCTCCTCGGGCAGTACTGCGCGACCGATGACGAAGCGTCGATCCAGACCGGGATCGAAACCGTCAAAGATATTCTGCGGCAGCACTATGTGAACCGTAGCGAGGCCGGGCTCGTTCAGTCGACAATTAGAGAAAAAGGCCGCCACAAGGTCATCGACCAAGTGAGTGTTTCACTCAACGAGAAAACAGACAGTTACGAAGCCGTCTTCGAAAACCTTGGCATCAAAAAGGTCGCTGTCGACAGCGTCATGGTGAAAGCGCATCCACGACTTTTGGTGGCCGGAATTTGGTGCGTTGCTGACGTCAAATACGATTTCGAGGAGGATAATAAGGCTTCGCCCTGGATTTTAGACAGCATCAAACCAATCCAAATCGCGAAGTACGATTTCGATGCCTATGTTGAAGCCCGAGACGCTTTCAGTACTGAAGAGTGGATTGACCTGCTAATGCAGAGTATCGGGTTCGATCCTATGGCTTTCGGCCGACGCAGCAAACTTCTCCAGATCATGCGTCTTATCCCTTTCGTTGAGCGCAACTACAACATCATTGAACTCGGCCCCAAAGGTACGGGTAAGTCACATATTTATTCCGAGTTCTCGCCACATGGGCAGCTGATTTCGGGCGGAGAAATTACCGTTCCAAAGTTATTCGTGAACAACAACAACGGACGCATTGGCCTTGTCGGTTATTGGGATGTTGTGGCTTTCGATGAATTTGCAGGACGTGAAAAGAGCGCCAACAAGGCTCTTGTCGACATCATGAAAAACTACATGGCGAATAAGAGCTTCTCCCGGGGAATAAATCCCATGGGGGCAGAAGCCAGTTTTGCCTTCGTGGGCAACACAGACCACAATGTTCCTTACATGCTGAAAAACAGCGATCTGTTTGAGGCACTCCCTCGCCAGTTCCACGACTCAGCCTTTATCGATCGCCTCCACGCATATCTGCCCGGCTGGGAAGTGGATGTGATTCGAGGTGAGATGTTCACATCCGGGTACGGCTTCATCGTCGACTACTTGGCTGAAATACTGCGTCATCTGAGAAACGATGACCTCTCTCACATTCATGAAGCTCACTTCAAATTAAGTGCGCAGGTTTCAACGCGAGACCGCGATTCCGTCCACAAGACAATGTCGGGATTACTCAAGCTTTTGTACCCCAGTGGGAAACAAAGCGAGGCGGAAGTCGAAGAATTGTTCAAGCTGGCAATTGAGAGCCGAAAGCGCGTCAAAGATCAGTTGGCGCGTATAGACAGCACGTATCCCGAAGTGGATTTTCACTACGTTCGCTCGGATGGCCAAAAACAATCCGTGACAACGGTTGAAGAAGAAGAATTCCCGCAGTTTTATCATCGCAGGACACCCCAGAATAACTCTGATGATGCAAACGAGACTGCGTCTGAAGAAGAATCGACTTCAGGGACACTCCCACCTGATTCCAAGCCTGAAAAGACAATTCAGTCTCAGCCAAGTGAGGGGCATTTTACTTTTGCCGAAAACCGGAAAGGCTTGAGTTATGAAAAGTTATTCGGGCTGTATCTCAAGGGCGCAAAAAGGATCGTCATTACAGATCCTTACATACGAATATTTTATCAGATCCGAAATCTGATGGAGTTCGTTGAAATGGTCGCGAAAGATAAGGCTGCAGAGGATGAGGTGACAGTTCATCTCATCACTTCACCGGATGAATTTAATGCCGAGAAACAGCTGGAGAATCTAACATCTGTCGAACATGCGAGCAGAAGCGCAGGTATCCAGTTTACCTGGGAGTTTGATGGAACCGGCACCATACATGCTCGTCATATTGTGACGGATAACGGTTGGAAGATTTCCTTGGACAGAGGTTTGGACATATTCCAACGCTACGAAATGAATGATGCATTTACCCTTTCTAACAGACTGCAAGAGTTTCGAAGCGCCAAGGCCTTTGAGGTCACGTATTTAGAGATTGGTTCTGACCAGTAATACAACGTCTTCCTCCTGAACATGCGACCACCAGTACCAGAAACTGAGTGCGACCCTGACGAGCAGTCTATCCGCGGCCATGCAGCCACTTTCGTGAGCAGTTTCATATCATTCGGACAGCTTGTGAGAGGTGATCCAGGATGCCCTTGAGAAGCTGATTATTGAAGGACGCCCCTTTTGGCAAACGAGAGCGAATTCAAGGCTTGGCTCGAAAAGGGCGGGGCAAAGGCAGACAAGGCACGAAACTCGCGTGTCTATGCGTTGCGAACCATTGAACGGAATCTCGCCGCACTTGGCATGCCGTATCAGGATCTCAACGAAGCCTGGGAAGTTGACCAATTCGCAGGTCTTCGAGCCCGCCTCAAGAAAATGCGTGACGACGCTCACTCGGGTGGTGAGGACTTTCGTATCCTGATGCCGAACTCCGAGAAGCCGCACAATCGGCTCTCGAGCTGGAGCAGCTGGCTGGGCCAGTATGGTCGCTTCATCTCTGGCGAACCTCCCGGGCCCACCAAGGATGCCGACCGTATTCGGCAGCACGTTCTTCAGGAGTATATCGAGCCTGCGCGAGAAGAAGGAAAGTCGCAGGTTGAAGTGCTCGTAAGCGACGTGAACAAAGCACTCGAGCTCAACCAAGGCTGGCCGAATATTTGCCAGGTGCTCCTCGGGCGCAAGTTTCAGGAACTGGCCGAGGTTGGAGCACCTGAACAGATCGGTGCCGATCAGAGCTCGGCCACTATTTTTGTCTTCAATCTTGAGGGTGCACCGTCATCCCGAACGGGTCGGCCGTTCGTCCTGTTCGACGCAACCGGGAACCCTTTTCAACCAGTCCGGCATTTCAACCGGTCGACCGGTGTCTCCGCCTTTCGAATTAAACCCGAGGGAGCAGGTAACAAGGCGGATGAAGCGGTCGAATCAGAGGATATCGAAGATGTTGCCAGGGCCGTGCTTGTTGATGGATTGGCCTCGAGGATCAAAGCCATTTCCGGAGGACCGGTAAACTACCTGACCTATGGGGGTGACAAGCTGGTTCGATATGAGCTCGATCCTGACATCGCTCAAGCGATTGGTGTTCCGCCGCAAGGCAGTGTTGCTGGCACCACGGGCAAGAACGAACCTGGCGCAATCGGCGCGGAGAGGAAGACGAAAATGGCGCCAACAAACCTCATCCTGTACGGGCCTCCCGGCACCGGGAAAACATTCACAACTGCGGCTGAGGCTGTGCGCCTTTGCGGTGAGCCGGTACCCGATGGCCGCGTGGAGCTGATGTCTGTCTACCAGCGACTGGTCGCTGCCGGCCGGATCGAGTTTGTCACCTTTCACCAGTCGATGGCCTATGAGGAGTTTGTCGAGGGACGTCAGCCCATGATCGGAACTGACGAAGGTGATGAAACATCATCAGCAGGCTTCCGACTCGAAACTGTGCCCGGCATCTTCAGGCGTATAGCGAAGCGAGCGGAGACCAGCCGAGGGCGCTCGTCACCAGATGATACTATTGGTATCGCTGGACGGCAGGTTTTCAAAATGTCGATCGGCGAAGCGAATAATCCGGAAGACGCTCATCTGTTCGAAGAGGCGATCGAAGGCGGATACACACTTCTTGGCTTTGAAGACATCGACTGGACTCACGAGAAATACGCAAACCGCGACGCGATCATAGAGGCGTGCAAAGGAGTAGGCACTCACAACGCCAGTGTTGACGCCCGGTCTGGCCCGGTTCAAATGCCCTTTATCTTCCGCAACTGGGTGAACCAAGGCGATATTGTTATCGTGTCGAAGGGAAATGGGCTCTTTCGTGCGATTGGTGAATTCACGGGTGACTATGAATTTGTGCCCAGGCCTGAGGGTGGTTATGCCCATCGAAGGGCGGTCCGATGGGTTTGGGTGGACCGTGACGGAGTGTCAGTTAGCGATATCTACTCCCGGGGTTTTTCACAGAAATCTATCTACATGCTTTTCGAGGGCGAACTGAACATCCCGGCCCTTGAACGCTACATGAACAGCCAAGAAGCGGAGGGGCCAGCAGATCCGGAGCCCTTCGTTCTGATAATCGACGAAATCAACCGGGCAAACATCTCCAAGGTCTTCGGCGAACTTATAACGTTGCTGGAAGGCGACAAGCGGCTGGGTGAACTCAACCAACTGAAGGTCCGACTGCCCTATTCGAGAGAAGAGTTCGGAGTTCCGTCCAACCTGCATATCCTAGGCACCATGAACACGGCTGACCGGTCGATTGCGTTGCTCGACACGGCGCTGCGGCGGCGTTTTACCTTCCGTGAAATGATGCCGGACCCCACCGTCTTGAATGGAACAGCTGCAGACACCGGAGTTGACCTGCCCCGCTTGCTCACGACGATTAATGAACGCATCGAGTATCTCCATGACCGCGAGCATCAGGTTGGGCATGCCTATTTCACTGGCTGTGCCACGCGTGCCGATATCGATGAAGTCATGCGACACAAGGTGATCCCGCTTCTGGCCGAGTACTTTTTCGAGGACTGGGCGAAGATCGCAGCAGTATTGGGTGATTTGGAAACACATGAGGGACAAATCGTTGGCGGTTTTCTTAAACGGTCGGTGCTGAACCCGCCGCCGGGCCTCGACAATGATGAGGCGATGCCCCGGTATCGCTGGGAAGTGCGCGATGTTGAGGAGGGATTCGAGTACACGAGACTTCTGGCATCATGATTCGACGCACCCTCCGTGAATGGCAGCGCATCGGCTATGGCGATGACGGAGAGTCGATCCCAGAGCCGCAGGCCGACAGGATTGCGGCTGTCGCCCAGAAATCATCCTTTGCGGGTCGCGGCGGTGAAGGGGTGCTGGAACATGGCCGAAAGGCGCTGCGCGCGCGTGGCGTCGTCGGAGTGATCGCGACGGAGAGTTGCCAGCTCGAAATTCTTCCGAAGATCGAAGGCGCAGGCGAGCAAGAGCCGTCCGATGCCTCGCTCCGGGACCGTCTGATCCATATGTTGGGGGTGGTTCACGATCTACGGATCGACTCAGGGGCGATGACCCAGCTCGGCTGGCAACGGGATACTGTTCTCGAACTCCTGATCCGGCTCTTCTGCCAGAAGCTCGCCGACGCGGTGCGACAAGGCATGCTGCGGCGCTATCTGGAACAGGAGGACGATCTTCCTTCTCTGCGCGGGCGACTGGATGTGAACCGGCAGTTCCTGCGGCATGCGGTTGCGCCTCAGAAGCTGGCCTGCCGGTTCGACGATCTTTCTCCCGACATTGCTCTGAACCAGGTGATGCGAGCGGTCATCACACGTCTCTCGCGCTTGGCACAGGCGCCAGACAATCAGCGCATGCTGCGTGAACTGAACTTCGCCTATGCCGACGTTACCGAGGTTGCGGCCGGCGCGCTTCGATGGGACCAGATCACTCTCGACCGGACAAACCAGCGCTGGCGAGATCTCCTGTCCCTTGCGCGGTTGTTCCTGTCGGACCGGCACCAGGATACCAGTGGCGGAACGATTGATGGCCATGCGCTGTTGTTCGAGATGAATGTCCTTTTTGAGCAGTATGTGGCTCGCCTTCTGACCCGCGCCCTTGCAGGAACGGACTTGAGTGTTTCGTCACAAGGTGGGCACCGGGACTGCCTCTATGACGGCGAGACGGGGCGGTTCCGCACGCGACCGGATATCATCATCCGTCAGCGAGACCGCGTTGTCATGATCATCGATACGAAGTGGAAACGTATGTCACCGCGGATCGACGACCCGAAACAGGGGGTGAGCCAGTCGGACGTCTACCAGCTGATGGCCTACAGCCAGCTCTATCGCTGTCCGAATGTCATGCTGTTGTACCCGCATCACGGCGAGCTTCCGCCCGATCCGATCTGCACACGATATGCCATTGCTGCGCAGCAAGCCGAGGAGAACCTTCTTGTGGCAACGCTGGATGTGACTGGTCCGTCGCGACTTCATATCCAGGCGTTGGCGCAACTGATTGAGCGTAGCTTGCCGGTCTCCGTTGCAGCCTGACCATCACTTGGAGGTGGGCGTTGTCCGGTATTTTCTCGAGTAGGAAAAGCTAAGTATGGCGAGTTTTGGAAACGGCTATGGAAGCGAGTGTCATCTGCTGCGCTACCTTGGACGCCACCGCGGCCGACTTGATGCAGCGGTAGCCCAAGCCACTGGCGCCACCGATGTGCATTTGCTCGATTTCCCGTTTGCCGGCACATGGCCCGGCCCAAAGGGCTCCCAGCGATGGCCCGATGTCGAATGGCTCAGCCTCGACTTCCTACCCGATGATAGCGAGGTCGTAAGCAGTTGGAAGGAACGCTGGCCCCACGGTAGCGGCGTGATGAACTGGGATGCGGTGGGGCAGGTCGTCGTCGATGGACGAATGGAGTGGTTGCTCGTGGAAGCCAAGGCACATCTTGCTGAGATCGGCTCCAAATGTACTGCGACGTCGCCGCGGTCAATTGAGCGTATCGAAGTCGCTCTCGGGGAGACGAAGAGCGCTGTTGGCGCTCCGCCCGAGGCCGACTGGATGAATGGCTACTACCAGTATGCCAATCGCCTTGCTGTCCTCGAACACCTGACGCGCCATGGTGTCGGGGCAAGGCTGCTATTCATATACTTCTGTGGAGATACACGCCCTGACAGTTATGTTTGCCCGCAGTCCGAGGAAGAGTGGAGTGATGCGCTGGTAGCCCAGGAACAGCACCTGGGATTGCCCGAGGTTCACAACCTATCGTCGCGCATTCATAAGCTGTTCTTGCCGGTGTGGGAGAACGACCAACGGGGTTTCGTTGGTGAACCGGGTTGAGGAGGACTTTTGAGCTTAGCTGACGATATCCGATCGCATGTCCATCGCCTCGTGTTGGCGCCGGCGTTCGATCGCGGTGAGATGAAAGTCGTTGTGCGCAGCGGTGATGTGCACCGCGACATGGAATTGAGCCAACGCATGCCGTCCGTGTGTACGGCTCTTGATTCCCAGAAATTCGAGAGCGAGTTCGGTGTCCGCCTCATCGAACGAACAGGCCCGGAGCAGGGTGCAAATGCGATGTACCTCTTTGAACGTGCCGGCACTGCGCCGATGCGGCCGATTGAAGGCGGTGCTGAAGCTGTCGCGGTCCTGGCTGATGTGCCGAATGCCTCTTCCACCATTGAGCACGAGAGATCCATCTATCTGGTCTCCTGCGTTTCGAAAAAGCTTCACGAACGTGCGCCGGCGAAGGACTTGTACATATCTGACTGGTTTCGGAAGGCGCGTCGCTATGTGGAAGCGACCGGGTGTCCCTGGTTTATACTTTCCGCCGAACACGGTCTCGTGGCGCCCGATCAGCCGCTCTATCCTTATGAAACGACCCTGAACACCATGCCTATAGCGGAACGACGACGCTGGGCTGAGAGCGTAGATGCTCAACTCCTCCGACTGGCTCCGAATGCTAAACACGTCAAATTCCTCGCAGGAGCGAGATATAGGGAATTCCTGCAGCTGCATTTGCAGACGCGCGGCATTGGCACAGACGTGCCGATGCGTGGTTTGCGCATTGGAGAGCAGCTCGCATGGCTCTCAAGGGAGATTGGCCGCAACCATGTTTGACGAACTTCGCGTGTTCTACGAGTTGCTCGACGAGTTGGAACGTCGAGTGGGCGGTAAACGCTTGCTGCGGGACTGCAGTGGGCGAATGAACTGGCCGGAACGCGGGGTGTATTTTTTCTTTGAGAATGGCGAACGACAAAGCGCCTCCGGGGATAGACCCCGCGTGGTGCGCATCGGCACGCACGCGCTTAAGACAGCCAGCAAAACGACCATCTGGAAACGGCTATCTCAACACAAAGGCACCGGCCGCACCGGAGGGGGTAACCACCGAGGTTCGATCTTCCGTCTCCTGGTAGGGGAGGCGTTGATGCGTCGGGATGAATGGGACGGGCTAGAGACGTGGGGTGTCAAAGGTGATGCTGGCGCGGCGGCGGAGCAGCACGGTCTGAGCCGAAGCGATATGCGCTCACGGGAATTGCCTATGGAGATCGCGGTCAGTGATTTTATTGGCGCCATGCCGTTTCTTTGGGTTGCGGTGAACGACGAGGCTGGGCCCACGTCAGATCGTGGCGTCATAGAACGAAATGCCATCGGGCTGTTGAGTGCTCCCGGCTCTAACAATGCAGATCCGTCGTCCGAGGCATGGTTGGGACGACACAGCAGCCGGGAACGTGTCGTCCGATCGGGGATGTGGAACAACAACCATGTGGGTGATGGGTATGACCCCGGCTTCCTGCAAACACTCGAGAGACACATCGCCTCAACACCTCGTTTGTAGAGGCAGAAACAGGCAAATCGCGGATCGTCTGACTTTGATGCTGAGCACGGCTTAGGTTCGTTCGTGCGCACTTACTAGACCAGTACGCACGCACGTGATGGGGTCTTACAAATTGAGCGGAATCGGCACTGTTTCGTACGATCATCCCACCAACACTTTGACCGTTACGAATTGTCACGGTGGTCAGTGAGCACCGTAACAATCTGCAACGGTAGTGTTGCTGGTGGCCACACGAGGTGGATATGCGATCGAAACGTCTATGTGGTGCTCGGACCCGCCGTGGAACATCCTGCCAAGCTAGGGCGCTTGCGAACGGTCGGTGTCGCAATCACGGAGGGCTAAGCACAGGGCCACGGACTCGATTGGGAAGAGCTCGAATATCGGCTGCGCAACGTAGACGTTGGGAACAGTGGCGAGTTGGGAACGCTAGTCATTCCAGTGAGCAGAAAACTAATTCTCCTCAGCAGGATGAGGCGTATTTATCGCGACCCGGATAAGATTTCTGCGAATTTCGTCCGCTAATAGCTCCTCATTGATAGGTGCAATTTCCGTGTTGTCGCGTTCATCGCCATATTCCCAACCTTCGTTTGTTCCAAAAAATAGCAAACGCTTTTCAGGGTCGGGAACCCTGTCGAGGTTGTCGATTACTATCGGGTCGATAACACTATCCCACGCATGGTCGAGCTGTTCATGAGGTCCTTCATGGGCTTCGAAGCGATACTCATCCCAAAGATTATTGAACTGGCCGTGGCCTTCGAAAACTCCCGAATCAGCAATCCTCTGGAGATGCCACATGACGGTTCGAGCCATCGCTGCGAAGCGTTCTCTCGCATAGGCGCGAACAGTTTTTCCAATGGTCAGAATTTGGCTGTCATTCTACCAGCGTTGCTTAGTTTCTATGTGAGCAATAGCCAGCTCAGAATAGAAAACATGAAAATGCACGTTGGTTGGCGTGTGACGGTACGGCCAGTCAGTTTGATTGGCCCTTCAACGTGCATCTTTGCCAAGCACCTTCTGACGAACGTCCTGGGGCGTTAAGCGGCCCTCTTCCAGTTCAATGAGAGTGTAACGCCGCACGGCGTCATAGAACTCGCTTGTGCAGGTATTGCTGCAAAACCTCTGAGGACGACCACCAGACTGTCGTGGTTCGAACGCGCTCTTACACCATGGGCAGGTTAGTTGATCCGTCATCTCGGTTCTCAATTTTGATTGCGGCAAAAGTTGTTGTTGAACTTACTGTTGTCTTGCAGAGCAGACTTGGGCTGGTAGCACTGAGCTGTTGGATGGGCTGTTAGTGCAGACCTTGGGCTTGCTACCCCGCAAGGACTGCATCTGCGGTATATGCCAGTCTTGAGCTTGCATGGTTTTGGCCAAGCTTTACTGGCTGAGCGAGATGTTCTTGGTGTGAGATTCAATCATCTGATCTCGGGTCTCTTGTTCAAGAGGAGACGGATAGTGGATTTGGTAGAAGTTGTGCCGCCAGGCCCCCGATGACTTCTTGTTGGGAATGATGTCGACGTAGCCGGCATCCCGAAGAAGCTTCAGGTGATATTGGATGGTCTGGCGGGTCTTGCCTAAGCGTTTGGCCAGAGTGCTTTGTGATGGATAACAGAACCCTTGCGTATCAGCGTGGACAGCTAAGGCCGCGAGAACACGCAGAGCTTGTGGTGATAAATTTTGATCGTATACGGCCGCTGCCGGGAGCCGGCTAAAGCGGCCAGTTCCGTCAGTCGCTTTCGTAGGTTTGCGATTGCGAGGCTCAAGATTGACGACACGTTCGTTCGTCATCCGACAGCCTCGGTTTCGCTGGACGATGTCTCATCAATGGATTCTGTATCGGCGGCTGATGACACAGCACGCGGCAAGCTAATCAGCCAAGCTTCAGCGTCCGTGTTTGTGATTAGTGTTCGTCGACCGAGTTTGTGCGCGACGAGCCTACCAGAGGAGATCTCCTCATAGACTTTGGAACGTCCGATACTGAAACGCTCGCAGAATTCCAGAATAGAGTATGCGTTGATGTTCATTTTTGCCTCTCAGTGTTTGGTGGAGGCGGTAAGCGTACGTCAGCGTCTGCGGGATAGGGGAACCTGAACCAGGGCCCGAATTCACAAACTATTTCATGTGCTTGTGCTGTTTTGGGACGTTATAGGTCTCAAGAATGGATCGTTCGGCATCTGTAAGAATCGGGAATTTGGGTACCCAATCTTCAGTCGGTCGATAGTCGACCGGGAATATAAACCTCCAGGTCGTTTCTTCCGTCATTGCGGGGTAGTAGCCCGGCTTCTTTTTGTTTTCGAGTCTGATGCGGCTCGCCCAAACCGACAGGCCGGCAGCGATCTGCAATGCCTTGACCAATTGGTTCGTATCGGTCGCGGTGCTGATTTCAGGGCTAAAAGGAGCTCCGGTAGACTTGTCCTGGATCGATGCCAAAACAAGTGTCGCCCAGATGTGGGCAGCCGGTCGAAATTCTCGCCACGCGCTAAGATGCCAGGATCGATGCTTTCCGACCTGGAGACCCCGAAGTAGGGCTCTGGAATCGTCGTCCCAAGTCCATACTTCTCCGAGCAAGAGTGAGGCTGAGTTCAGCGAAGGAATGAATCCAGCATCATCAAGCCGAAGTAAGTCGAGAAGAATTGCTCCTGCAAGAAGACCACGAAAATCCTCGTGGGTTTGCTGTTCGAGTTTATTGGAGATTTCTGCGGAGCCCGTATCGTGCGCATCTTTCAGACTGGCCGCGATACGTTTGAGCTGCCCAGCTACGCTGTTGGGGCGGGATCTCACTGCGTCGATAATTATTGGAGCGTCAGGTCGAATTGAACGCCCATCTACAGAGCGTAAATCCCAGAAACGCTTCCGACCATCGACCGCGTCTTTGTAAGTCACATCAGAATGAGTTCGCTCAGCTTTCATGATCTCGCTGGACTGTTGGCAATCTGCGTATGTTCGAATTGGTAAGTTCTATCCCCAGCCGTGGCAGGTTCTCGCGGATCGTCTGCGCGATGTAGCTGGGCGACAGGTGCGCGTAGTGACGTTCGGTGATGCGCGTGTCTGAGTGTCCGAGTTGCGCGGCGATCACCGTTATGGGGACACCCTTCGTTGCCAGCTGGCTGGCGTGAGTGTGGCGGAGGATGTGAAAGGATATTGCTGGTTCGATGCTGGCATGCTTGCAGGCGGTGCGTAGAGGTCGCTGTTGGTGGCTCTTGCCCCATACTCCGCCGTCTTGCCGGGTGAGAATACGATCTGATGACGCCCGACCTGCTGTTATCCGATCGAAGATCTCGGTGCCGTCGTCTGAGAGGGTGACGTGCCGGGGATGGCCGCTCTTGCTCTCCCGGATGAGCAGCGTGCCGTTGTCGCTATCGAAATCCGAGCAAATCAGTGCTGTCAGTTCGCTGTAGCGACAGCCCGTGTAGAGCGCGGCTGTCACCAGTCGCCGGAAATCCTCTTCGCACGCATTTGCCAGCCGTACGCATTCATCGTTCGTCAGATACCGGATCGTGGGCGCGTCCACGTTCTTGAAGGGCTTCACGCGGCGCCACGCGTTATCGGTCTGGGCCATTCCCTCGTTGTAGGCGCGGTTCAGGGCCGCCTTGAGTACGGTGAGGGTCTTGTTGGCCGTTGCCTTGCGCTTGCGTCGTTCCTCGTCGGTTTTGGGTGGAGCGAGGGGGGTGCCGGCATGTCCTTTGCGACCACGTGCGCGCCGTGGTGCGCTTGCCATATCCTCGTGCCATTTGCGGATAGTCGCCGGATCGAGTTCGCTGACCTTAAAGTCCCCGAGCGTTGGCAGCACATCGACATCTGCTCTGCGTTTAACTTCCGTATAGGCTTTGCGGTGGCTTTGGTACCAGGCAAGGTAGTCGTCGATCGCGTCCCGGACTGTGTAGTCGATGTTGCGGCGACCCGTCTCATGGAGTGCTTGATTCTCGCACCACTCGCGGGTCATTGCGACCGCCTGGGAGTAATCGAGAACGATCTGACCATCTGCAGGTAATTCGTCATCGGCTTTGCCGATCTTGCCCGTAATGTAGCGTCCGTCCCGCCTACGGTGACGGACGATCCAGGAACCACCGCTACGTCCCTTGCGATAGCCCAGGTGCGCGCCCTGATCGAGAGCACGCCAGTGGGGAGCCTTGGAGACCTCGAGCTTGTCTCTGCCGGCCCTGGTGGTGATTTTGGCGTCGTTGACGTTGCGGCCCATCGGGCAATTATCCATTTGTCTCTACTATATCTCTACTATATGCCCACAGACGTTGAGATGCCAAGACAGCCGTCTGTGGATTATCTATTTGATAAATAACGATAGTGGGTGTTCGTCGGCGTCCGCCAAAGACCGGGTTTTTCTTCTCTCACGCCGGAAACAGGGGTTCGACTCCCCTACGGGATACCAACTTTTGCAACGAGTTAGCCGCCTTTTGGCGGCTTTTTTGTGCCTGCACGGAAACTCTGCGGAAAAGCTGCGGCTGGGTTTTGTCTTCCTTAACTTTTCATGTGCGAAATTTCTCTGCGCGGGTTGCGTGAAAATCGGCCAAGTCGGGTTAAAATGGTCAGACGACGCACAGGAGGGTTTCATGAAAAACCTGACCGCCACCTTGTCCCTGACGATTGCCGTGTTTCTCGGAAGCGCGGGGGTTTCCTGGAGTGCTGATTTTCAAGCGGGTGCCGACGCATATGCACGCCGGGATTACGCAACCGCCCTGCGCGAATGGACACCACTTGCTGAACGGGGGGATGCCGAAGCCCAGAGAAGTCTGGGTGAGATGTACCGCCGCGGAACGGGTGTTCGACAGGACTACAAGACTGCGGCGTGGTGGTTCAGGCTTGCCGCCGAACAGGGGAACACCATTGCCCAGGTCAAACTGGGTGCAATGTACTCCACCGGAGACGGCGTCCCGAAAGACCAGGTATATGCCTATATGTGGTGGAGTATCGCCGCATCGTCCTTGGACAGGGACGCGATCAAGAACAGAGACAGAATGGCGGGAAGATTGTCCAAAGCCCAACTTGAACAAGCACAAGACCTCGCCCGCGCGTGTACCCGCAAGGCCTACAAGAGCTGCTGAGCTCTCAATTTTCCCGAGACAGCGCGGCAATTGTGGTGCCGACAGACGTATTGCGCATAGTCAGCTCGCCGCCGTGACGATCTCGCCAAACTCCGCGTCGCTGACCTGGCGGCGCACCGCCTTGATCTTCGCGCGCAGGGCCTCGATGACGGCGGGCTCGTGGCCGTCGGGGATGGTCAGGCCGAGCTCGTCGGCCTTGGCGCGCACCGCCCAGGGCCCGGAATAATGGCCGAGCAGGTTGTGCTGGGTGTTGCCGAAGACCTCCGGCTTCATGGACAGGTAGGACCAGAAACCCTCCTCGGTCGGCGGCACGCAGTAATGCACTTCGACCAGATGTGAGAAGGCGGTGCGGCCGACGAAGGGCATGGTGTCGGGCATCGGCCAGGGCATGGTCTTCGCGACCAGTTCGGACAGCTCGGTCATCTTGTCGAGCTTGATGCCGCAATCAAGCCCGTAATAGAGCTGGATCACCGAGGCGACCTCGGCGAAGCAGGCGATGTGGGCGCGTTCGCCCAGCCCGTTGACGCAGGCGTCGATGATGTCCGCGCCTCCCTCGAGCCCGGCATAGAGGGCGGCCGCAGCCATGCCGATATCGTTGTGGGTGTGGAGCGCGATCTCGGTGCCGGGCAGGCGCCGTTTCATCTCCCGGACCACATAGGTGTAGACCCGGTAGATCGCCATGCCGTTGATGTCGTCGAGCCGGATCATGTCGGCCCCGGCCTCGACCAGCTTGCCGCAGACCTCGGCCAGCCGGTCGATCGGGATGCGCGTGCAGTCCTGGATCAGGCAGCCGACCTTGCGGTCCGGCCCGGCCTTGGCGCGGGCGTAGGCGACCGAGCCCATGGCCCGGTCGATGGCCTCCTCGATGGTGATGCGCGCGCCGGCCATGGATTCGAACAGGCACATCTGATGCTCGGAAAAGGAGAAGCACAGGGACGCGTAGTCCGCACCATGGTCGTAGTTCAGGTCGATCTCGGGCTTGGCCAGCTCCGGGTTCAGGACGGCGGTCGGGTGGACCAGGGCATCGATCAACATATGCGGGTGGCGCTTCTTGACCTCGGCCATCTCCTGGGGGTCGTCATGGTGCATCTGGACCATCGTCACGCCCGCCTCGGACAGCTTGTCGGCGATGCGCAGCACCTGGTCGCGGTTCAGCGAAACGCCGGGGAGCTGGCGTCCCTCGCGCAGGGTGATGTCGCAGAGCTGGACCTTGTCGGGCAGGGTCATCTCGGCGCGGATCTCGTCGGCGAAACAATGCTGGGAGATACGCCACTGGTCGGTGGTGGCTTCGAGCTTGTCGTTAACCGGATATCCGGACATGGCGTCCTCCCCTGATGTATCGCCCTTATGTGTGGGCGGTTCGCCAAGTTTAGCGGATGCCCGGCCGGGCGGAATGACCTAATCTCGACCGGCTTTAGTCAATCAGCGGGTGCAATCCATGGATATCTTCGTGACCGGCGCGACCGGTTATATCGGTGGGACCGTCTCGGCCAAGCTCATGCAGGCCGGCCACCGGATCCACGGCCTGGCCCGCAACGAAGAGCGCGCTGCGCGCCTGGAAGAGCACGGCATCACGCCGGTGCTGGGCAGTCTCGACGATTTCGATATCCTGACGGCGGTCGCGCAGGCCGCCGACGCTGTTATCAACGCGGCGAACGCCGATCACCCCTTTTCGGCGCGGGTGCTGACCGAAGCCTTGGCGGGCAGCGGCAAGAAATTGCTGCACACCAGCGGCACCAGCATCGTCGCCGATAACGCCAACGGGCAGCCCGGCGACATCGTCTACCGGGAGGACACGCCACTCGATCCGCTGCCCGAGAAGGCCTCGCGCCTCGCCACCGACCGCCTGGTCGTCGCATCTGCCGAGAAGGGCACGCATGCGGTCGTGATGTGTCCCTGCCTGATCTATGGCAAAGGCCTCGGCGTGCGCCCGGACAGCATTCAGGTGCCGATGTTTATCGACATGGCGAAGACCTCCGGCGTGCCGCGCCATCCCGGCCCGGGGCTGAATATCTGGTCGAATGTTCATATCGAGGATTGCGCCGACGCCTATGTCGCCGCCCTGGAACACGCCCCGGCCGGTTCGTATTTCTATGTGGAGTCCGGCGCGGATTCGATGCTGGACCTGAACCGTTCGATTGGCCGCCTGCTGGGGCTGGGCGAACGCACGGAAACCCTGCCTCTGGCCGAGGCGGTGCGCGCCTGGGGCGCGCCCATGGCTTACGGCATGGGCTCCAATGTGCGGGTGAATGCCGATCACGCGCGCGACGTGCTGGGCTGGACCCCGGTGCAGCCCTCCCTGCAGGACGACATCGAGAACGGGTCCTACGCGGAAGCCGCGACGTAAAAACTGCGCTTGGGTATTCGGGGCAAGCCCCTCACATCAGCGGATTTAACTAACTCTGTATACAGAACATTGATTCTGGTTAGCGTGGTCAGCATAGAATTTGCGGTTTAGATAAGTTCTTTTTGTTCGATCTTCAACTT